>Ga0209599_10000154_pt1 | contig 47362 bp, 45 predicted proteins | sample Shrwel_input2_FT_FD_187534 | JGI IMG/M metagenome (GOLD analysis project Ga0209599, IMG submission 187534) | Subsurface microbial communities from deep shales in Ohio, USA - Utica-3 well 1 S input2 FT (SPAdes) (version 2) ...
GTTGCGTGTTGGCCGTCTAAAAACAGGTACACCACCGCGTATTGATGCCAAAAGTGTCGATTTTAGTCAAATGCTTGAGCAAGCAGGCGATACCCCAACGCCTGTCATGTCGTTTATGGGCAATCAAGCGATGCACCCGCAGCAAATTAGCTGTTGGATTACCCATACTAACGAAAAAACCCACGATATTATTCGTAGTGGTTTAGACCGCTCCCCAATGTACACTGGCGTGATTGAAGGCGTAGGCCCGCGTTATTGCCCGTCGATTGAAGACAAAATTCATCGTTTTGCCGATAAAAACTCGCACCAAATTTTTATTGAGCCTGAAGGTTTAACCACCCACGAACTTTATCCGAATGGCATTTCCACCAGTTTACCGTTTGATATTCAAATTCAATTAGTACGGTCAATGAAAGGGCTAGAAAACGCCCATATTATTCGGCCCGGTTATGCCATTGAGTACGATTATTTTAATCCGCAAGATTTACAACACACGCTCGAAACGAAAGTCATCCATAACTTGTATTTTGCTGGCCAAATTAACGGTACAACAGGCTACGAAGAAGCAGGCGCACAAGGATTATTGGCAGGGATTAACGCAGGTTTACGCGCTCAAGATAAAGACGCATGGTATCCCTTGCGTGACCAAGCCTATTTAGGCGTGTTGGTCGATGATTTAATTACTCATGGCACCAAAGAACCGTATCGGATGTTTACTTCGCGTGCTGAATACCGTTTGTTATTGCGTGAAGACAATGCCGATGCCCGTTTGACTGAAGTTGGTCGTCGTTTAGGTTTGGTCGATGATGCCCGTTGGCAAGCCTATTGCAGCAAACAAGAAGCGATTGCTCAAGAAACACAGCGCATGAAAGAAACTTTTATTCATCCGCAAACCGAATTGGCACAACGTTTTACTGCCACAACAGGCCAAGAGTTGGCGCGTGAAAGTCACTTACTTGATTTATTAAAACGGCCACAAGTCAGTTATGCTCAATTAGCCGCGTTAACGGAGACGATTGTTGCACCTGAAGTGGGCGAGCAAATCGAAATTAATGCGAAATACAGTGGTTATATTGACCGTCAACAAGATGAAGTGGCGCGTTTGCGTAAGTCCGAAGAAATGGCCTTGCCCGATGATTTTGATTATGACCGCGTACAGGGTTTATCTAACGAAGTGCGTTTAAAACTCAAAACCATCAAACCTGCAACACTTGCCCAAGCAGGGCGAATTTCGGGCGTGACCCCTGCGGCGGTCTCGTTGTTGATGATTTATTTAAAAAAACACGGTATGGCCAATATGAAATTGGTGGGTTGAGTTGTTCTTTGTTGAGTTAGTCGCGAAAAAGGGCGAAGATGATTCGCCCTCATCGAATCATCGTTCCAATCTTCGGTATTTCCCACATTATGTCTGAGACTCATATTTTACTGGCACAAGGTATCAACCAACTTGGTTTAGATTTATCTCCGCATATACAAAGCCAATTGCAGCACTACATGGCCGCCTTGCAAAAATGGAATGCCGCGTTTAATTTAACCGCGATTCGTGAGCCGCGTGAAATTGTCATCAAACATTTGTTAGACTCTTTGAGTATTTTGCCGCATTTGCGTGCTAATACCTTATTAGATGTTGGTACAGGTGCAGGTTTTCCAGCTTTAGTGTTGGCGATTGCCAAGCCAGATTTGCAAGTTGATTTATTAGACAGCAACAGCAAAAAAACCCGATTTTTAGTGCAAATGGTCGCCGAGTTAGGGCTAAAAAATGTCCGTGTCCATCATGCCCGTGTCGAGCAAGCCAATTTACCGCCACACGCGCAAATTGTCAGTCGCGCTTTTTCTAGCTTGGCCGATTTTAGTCAATGGTGTAGGCATTTAATGAGCGAAGACGGTGTGTTATTGGCCATGAAAGGTCAGTATCCTCAAGCCGAAATTGATGCTCTGCCCGCCGATATGCAGTTATTAACCACTATTCCCCTACAAGTGCCATTTTTAGACGAAGCAAGGCATTTATTAGTCTTGGGACGAGTATAAGTTTTATTAGGAAGTCACAAAATGACGCAAATTTTAGCAATAGCCAATCAAAAAGGCGGTGTGGGTAAAACCACGACAACGGTTAATTTAGCGGCTTCCTTAGCTGCCGTTAAACGCCGCGTGTTACTCATCGACTTAGACCCACAAGGTAATGCCACGATGGGGTCGGGTATTGATAAAAATGCTTTGCCCTATTCGGTATATGACGTGGTTTTGGGCGATACACCCATCAAAGTCGCTATTCAAAAAACACCCAAGGCAGGTTATGACGTACTTGGTGCAAACCGTGATTTGAGTGGCGCGGAAATTAGCTTGTTTGATTTAGAACGCCGTGAATTACGCCTGAAAGAAGCCATTGAACAAGTGGCTAAAAGCTACGATTTTATTTTGATTGATTGCGCCCCGTCATTAAGTATGCTCACTTTAAACGCCTTAGTTGCCGCCGATGGTGTGATTATTCCCATGCAGTGTGAATACTATGCTTTAGAAGGTTTGGCTGATTTAACCAACACCATTGAACGCATGACTGCCAAGCTCAACCCACAGCTAAAAATACGCGGTATTGTCCGTACCATGTTTGATGCGCGTAACACCTTAACTGTCGATGTTTCCAACGAACTGATTAAACATTTTGGCGACAAAGTCTTTGAAACTGTCATTCCGCGTAACATTCGTTTGGCCGAAGCTCCCGCTCATGGCGTACCTGTCATGTATTACGACAAAGGCTCACGCGGTGCTTATGCCTATTTAAGTTTAGCTGCCGAATTGATTAAAAAAGATAAAAAGAGAAAAACAGCATGAGTACTAAAAAACGTGGTTTAGGAACAGGTCGAGGATTAGACGCATTATTAGGCGCAGTACGTCAAGCTAAAGATGAAGTTGCCGCTGTTGAATCGGTTTCGGTGCAACAAGTCAGTGATAGTTTGCAGCAATTACCCTTAGAACAATTGCAACGTGGTCGTTACCAACCACGCCGAGATATGAATCCTGTCGCTTTGCAAGAATTGGCCGATTCGATAAAAGTTCAAGGTGTGATGCAACCCATTGTAGTGCGTGTATTAAACGAATCGGGTCGGTTTGAAATTGTCGCAGGTGAACGGCGGTGGCGTGCGGCACAAATGGCAGGTTTGGATACTATTCCTGCGATTGTGCGTGAAATTAACGATGACACCGCGATGGCGATGGCGTTAATCGAAAACATTCAACGTGAAGACTTGAATCCGATGGAACAAGCCACCGCCATGCACCGTTTTGTTGAAGAGTTTGAATTAACCCATCAACAAATTGCCGAAGCGGTGGGTAAAGCCCGTGCCACAGTGAGCAATTTATTGCGCTTGATGGCCTTGCCGCGTGAGGTAAAAACCTTATTAGAGCATGGCGATTTAGAAATGGGTCACGCTCGTGCGTTGCTGTCTTTACCCGAGCAACAGCAAACCGAATCGGCACGTTTGATTGTGGATAAAGGTTTGTCGGTGCGTCAAACCGAAGCCTTAGTGCGTAGTTTGTTAGCGGCCAAAGATAAGCCTCAAGATGATAAACGCCCTGACCCTAATGTGGCACAGTTACAGCAAAGTTTGGCAGATAAGTTGGGCGCAGCAGTGCAGATTGATTACAACAAAAAAGGTCAAGGTAAGTTAGTCATTCGCTATAACTCATTTGATGAGTTAGATGGCATTTTGGCGCATATTCAGTAGGGTGGGTTGAGGAACGAAATGAAACCACTGATTTTATTAAAGGAATGAAGACATGCCTTTTTTGTATTTTAAAGAAGAAAAATACTATAAGTTTTGGTTCAGTACAACGGATGGTAATGATATTTATACTGAGTATGGAAAAATCGGGGTATTTGATGATGATGTCGTGAGTATTCGCACACAAGTTAAATCCTGTGAAACCGTAGAAGAAGCTCAGAAAGTTTTGGCCAAAAATGTAAAACAGAAAATAGCAAAGGGGTATCAACTTCCAATTCCTGATGCAAAACCGAATAATGAAATCATTTGGTGTGAGGAGTTGAACAATAGCTTAATCGCGACTCGAGGTTTTGAAAATACATCTATCCCAAAATCAGAGCTAACTTATCTAAGTGATAAGTTTAGATTGAGTGATGCTACTCGTAACACCAAGAAAACTCCCAACTTCCCCAAATTAAATCAACATATTGATGATTTGTTAAAAAAATCAGAATCACTTGCTCAATTACCTTTGAGTAATAATGAAAATTTCGAACTTTGGAGTTCGGAGATTCTTGGGTGTAGCCCGCAGTCTTGTGGTTTTTTGATACAGTGTGACGATTATTCTTGCTTTTTATATGAGATGGCTCAACGTATTATTGCCATTTATGGGGTAATCGTATGTCTGAAGCTGTTTATTCGTCATATTGAGGATATATGTATTTTTTATGCAGATAAACCAATAGCCAAGCACCCTGAGCCTAAGCGTATAGACGAGTATTTGTATGATCATTTTTATGGTCGAGCATATCGTTATCGTCATAACTTACATCAGTCAGCCTTGTGTTTGCTTAGGCAACACATTGCTGAACTCCCAGCCCAAGAATATGCCCAAGCATTGATAATTGCACAAAAATTCAGAGGTCGTTATTTTGAGCTAGACCCTATTATCTGTTTTTTATTTCCAACAGAACAACAATGGGTATCTGAATTGATGACTTCTCGTAAAGATATAGCGACTCAGCCAAAATATCATTATTCGTCTAGTTCAAGGCGCTATTTGCATTTTTGTCAGATGAAACTTGAAGATATGATATGGTTCTATCATAGTTATGGCTTGGATGCCGATATTTATGATATTGCTTTTTGGCTAAAATATTATCAGGTTGATAGTGTTAAAATTTTAAATAAGAAGACCAATCTTAATTTATGTTTTAGACCAAAATTGTTATATTTTCTACCTGATGGTTTGGCGATAGATATGTTGATTGCTAAAGCAGAAAAGGCAGATAACACTCACGAGCTACTACATTTTTTCAAAATTTATTGTAGTTTTTATCCTAATTATATGAAAAATCTTTTACACAGTTCTTATAAGGGAAATATCTTCGAATTAAAAACTTGGTTAGATAAAATATTATCTTTATGATGAAAAAATTAAGTGGATGTTCTGTGGGTTGAGGTACGAAACCCACGATTTATGAAAATAAAAACCATGCCCAACTTCACCTCTTACGCCCACCAAAAACTATCTACCGAGCAAATGGCTACTTACGCAAAGCAATATGCCGATGTGGATATGTGGCAACTGACAGGCCAAGACGAAAACTTTTTTCCGTTTTTAATTGGTACAACAGTCAGCAATTATCGCATTGTTTATTGGTCAAAAAAGCACGGTATTATTGATTATAAAGACACAGACCCTGTGCGTTATTATGCCTTTATGTTATGGTTAGATGACAATATGCACCCCTGTTTTGCCACGCTGCAAGACGCAGAACGCCATGCAGCACAACGCGAATGGCCGCGTGTGGATTAAATCATGCCTTATTTTTTTGTGTTATGTTTATTGTTTTTACAAAGTGTCGCTTTAGCTAATGACGAATGGGAGTTAGCCAAACAAGATAAAGAACGTAACATTCAAGTTTATACCCGTCCGCAAGTAGACAGTCCTTATCACGAGTTTCGGGCGCAAACCTTAGTGGAGCAGCCGTTAAATACAGTATGGGCGGTATTGGTTGATATTAATGCATGGCCGCAATGGTTAGCGCGAATTAAACAAGTTAAAATTTTAAAAAAAGAACCCGAAAAAACATGGGTTTATGTGGTTTATAAATTACCTTATCCTTTTGTTGAGCGTGATATGGTGCTGTATAGCCATGTGCAAAAATTAGCGAATGGTCAAATAGTGGTACAAACCCAAGCACTTGAGCATTATCCTGTCCCTAAAGAAATACAAGCCAAACGTATTCGTCTGACTGAATTTAAAAGTACATGGCGTTTAAGCCCATTATCCCCAACAATGACTAAGGTTGAATTATGGGGCAGTGGTAATCCCGAAAGTTTTGTTCCTGCGATGATTTTTAATTACAACTTAGCCGATGAACCATTACAAAGCCTTAAACAATTACGCAAAATGATATTGCGGCCTCAGTATCATCGTAAAAAATAATTCAATACCATTAGGAGTGACGCGATTATTGAGTGCATTTAAGTGATGGTCGTCAGGTGCATTTAGTGCGAGAGCAAGAATTGGTTAAGGGTACACAGGTTAGCTTAAAAATAATGCGCTACGACACAAAAAAAGAACGTGCGATTTTGTTACCAAAGTCCTAGAATCGGGCTATCAGCGTTTTACGCAATAATTAAAAAATGAATAACAATCCTACTTAGTAGGTATAAAAAAGGATGCGATATGTTAAATCTCCTCAAAAAACCCATGATTCGTTTGTTGCAACTTGGTGTATTGTGTTTAGCCGCGCAAGCGAATGCCGCCGATTTGTTACCTTTAGCCAAAGATGTCAAACCTAATACCAAAGGTTTGCCTCCAGCTTTTGTTAAGCCTGTCAAAATATCCATTTGTTTTTATGATATGCAAGGCTCAACGGGTGAGTTTTATAGCCGCGCCAAAGATTTAGGCTTAATTGCTCGGCGTTGGAACATTATTGCCGACTTTAAAGTCATGGCTGAAGAAAATCAGGTTGCCGAAAGTTTTAAAGCGGGTAAATGTGATGCGGCAGTATTGTCCACCTTACACGCTAAAGAGTTTAATAAGTTTATGGGCAGTGCCGATGCAGTAGGAGCAATACCCAGTTATCAACATATGCGCCTATTATTAAGAACTTTATTTGATCCCAAATTAGAACAGCTAACTATTTCTGAGCCCTATCAAATTGTCAGTATTTTTCCCGTCGGCGCACAATACTTACATATCAAAGATCGTTCTATAGAAAACATCCATGACTTAGCAGGTAAAAAAGTCTCGGTGATTAACTGGGGGCGTTCTTTGGCGGATGCTACGCAAAAAATGGGTTTAATGCCTGTTGCTTCGGATGTGGGGCAGTTTACCAAGCCGTTTAATAGTAGCGAAGTCGATGCGTTAATTGCGCCAGCGATGGTGTATTGGCCGTATGAATTAAAACAAGGTTTGGGTGATAAGGGTGGTATTTATAGCACGCCTGTTGCACAAATGACCGCCAGTTTAGTGATTAACCGTGACTTGTTAAAAAAGAAAGCACCTGATTTAGATAATCGTGTTGCTGCTTTTAGAGCGATGACTTCACAATTTATGGACGAAATGCTAGACCGTATTTTTCATACCATCGACAAAACCGAAAAAGATGTGCCTAAAAAATATTGGATGATTTTAGAGCCACAAAACGAGCAAAAATACCAAGAGGCTTTACGTCAAGCACGGATTCAATTAACCAAAGAAGGCGTGTATGACCCTAAAATGATGAAGGTATTAAAGAAAATTCGCTGTAAGGTTGAGCCAAATGCGGCGGAATGCAGCAATAATGACGAGTAATTTGTTTGCTTAGGGACTCTACGAGTAAATCAAAAACTCCTCTCTCTCCCGTTGGGGGAGGGAGAAAACTCAGGACTTACGCATTTCACCGAAATTAGCGCGTTTTATACCCCCCTCAGTCCCCTCTTAATAAGGGGGGGGGATGCCGAAGGCAGGGGGGTAAATGTGAACAAATAAGCGATAACCGCGTAAGTCCTAAGCTGTCGGATTTGAAATAAGCAACAACAGCCTAAATCCTCAGGTAGAGTAGCCTAGTGATGGATAGCGCAAATAACCAACAACTCCCCCTAGTTGATATGCTACGAGGCATGGCTTATTGGTGTCTCAATAATCAGGATTTGAGTTTTATTGAACTGAGTGCAGGCGCATTACAGTTATTGGGTTATGAGCCAAGTATCCTCAAAAATAGCTATAGTTTTAATCTCTTCATTCATCCCGATGATCTAATAAAAGTACAACAGCAACGTCAAGCTGCATTTTTGGGCAACAAAAGCTTTGATTTAGAATATCGCATGATTGGCAAAGACCAGCAGATTAAATATGTCCATGATCGGGGGCAATATCTACCTTATCAAGACAGTTTTGCTATTGCGGGTTTTGTTTGTGATGCCACCTCACGAATTACCGCCTTACAACACAGCAAACAACGTCAACAAGTGATAGTCAAAGCAGCATTAGACCCTCAGCTTGCAATTGGTGATATTGAAAATTTTAGTGCCACTATTGCACAAATGGCCGCCGAAACCCTGCATTGCGACATGGCGGGTGTTTGGTTGTTTAATGATAACCAAGAGCAATTACGCTTATTACGTCAATATCATGCAGCATCTCAGTCGGTGTCGCAAAATGTCGTGTTATATGCCAAAGATTATCCTCGCTATTTTCAAGCCCTGATTTCGGGGCGAGCCGTTGATGCTAATAATGCTTACACTGATGAACGCACACTTGAATTTGTGAGTGAGTATTTGCCACAAACAGGCGTTTATGCCTTATTAGATGCTGCGATTCGTGTTTCGGGCAAAATCGTTGGGGTATTGTGTTGTGAGCAAAAACAGATTCGTTATTGGAGTGATGAGGATATTGCTTTTGCGGCACAGTTAGCCGACCAATTAGCGCAAGGCTTGGCCAATCAACAGCGTCTTCGCGCCCATAATTTGGTTTTGGCAGCAGAAGCGCGTAACGCCGCCAAAAGTCAATTTTTTGCCAGTATGAGCCACGAAATCCGCACGCCAATGAATGGCTTATTGGGCATGATAGAGTTATTAAACGCTACATCCCTTAATCAAATACAGCGTAATTATTTATCATTAATTCAAGAGTCGGGTGATTTGTTACTGCATATTATTAATGATATTTTGGATTTTTCTAAGTTAGAAGCGAATAAGTTTTCCTTGCATGAAGTGCCTACTTTAATCGAAAAAGAGTTTCAGCAAGTCATAGCGTTGTTATCACATTCTTTGTCTCAGCACACACGTATTGAACTCCATATTAGCCCCCAATTGCCTAAATATATTTTGTTGGATGGAAAACGTATTCAGCAGGTATTATTAAACTTACTCAATAATGCCATCAAATTTACCCCGCAAGGCATCATTAGTATTAGCGTTGATGTTATCAACGAGCAAACGTGGTTTTTTCAAGTGCTTGATACAGGGCTAGGCATTGCCCCGAGTATGCTCAAACGCTTATTTGAACCCTTTGAACAAGGCGACTTATCGAATACGCAAGGAACAGGTTTAGGTTTGGCTATTTGCCAACATCTGATTCACTTAATGAATGGCCAAATTCAAGTCAAAAGCCAACTGGGTTATGGCTCCAGCTTTAGAGTAGAACTGCCATTACGCCACGCGCAATTTGAGCCAGCACCTATCGTTGCTGCACCGTCAGTGGTGTTGTCACATTTACGGGTCTTAGTGGTTGAAGATAACGTAGTCAATCAAATGGTAATACGCGGCTTTTTAGACAAGTTAGGTATTGAAGCCGATATTTGTGCCAATGGTGCAGATGCTTTGGCGCGTTTTGCCGCTCAACAAGGACAGTATGATGTGGTATTGATGGATTGTGAGTTACCCGATATGGATGGTTTAACCACAACTCGCTTATTGAGAGCAAGTCCCTTTGCCCGACCGAGTTTAAAAGTTGCAGCCTTAACAGCACATGCGACGGCTTATCAAAAACAACAAGCCCTTGAGTCGGGTATGGATGTGTTTTTAAGTAAACCCATTGCCCTTGCCAAATTAAAACGCTTCTTACTGAGTGTGGTCGGTTAGGTTGTGTGGTAGCGATTTAAAATAAAATATGACATTGCAAGCTCTAAAAAGCATGACAACTGTCAATGCTTTTGTCGTTTTTTGCTGTATATACTTAATTTGGGCTTCAACTCCGCTCAGCATGAGTAGGTCGAAGGGTAGGGTTAGCCAATGTTCAATAAATAATATGACTAGGATAATAATGATGTTAAAACAACTCGCTTTAGCCTTGATGATGAGCGTCTCTGTTTCGGCGACTTATGCCGCCCCACCGTTAATCAATGACCCTGTTGCTTTAATGCAATCTATTTTACAACAAGAACGGGCATGGGCTGGTTTGGAAAGTAAAACCTTAAAAATAGAAGACTTTAATCTAAGTTATAGTGAAGGGGGAGTCAAAGGCGCGCCAACCGTGTTATTGGTACATGGGTTTTCTGGCTCGCGTGATAACTGGAATCGGGTTGCACACAAATTAACCAAAAAATATCATGTGATTGCCCTTGATTTACCTGGACATGGCGACACCGTTACGCCTGCTAGTTTTGAATATACCTTAGCCAATCTTTCCGAAGTGGTGCGTAAATTTGTTACTGCTAAAAGCATTCAAAAAGACCTACATATTGCGGGTCATTCATTGGGTGGCGGTATTGCAGTGCTATATTCGGCCTTATATTTTTTAGAGGTGCGTAGTGTGTTGTTGGTAGATACCGCAGGTGTCTATCAAAATGCAGGTAATTCACTGATTACTAAACCTGAAGAATTGACTAAATTATTAGCGCGTAAAGAAGGCGATTTTGAAAAATTAGTCACCCAAATTGCCACTTATTCACCACCATTTATTCCTAAAGAGTTATTGGCAGGTTATGAAAAGCTGCATATGCGTCATTTACCTGAACAAGAAAAACTGATGGCTGGTTTGACCGAACAAATGAAATGGTACACTCCTGACACTTTTCATACAGGCTTAAAAACTTTAGAAGCGCCTGTCTTAGTAGTTTGGGGTGATAAAGATGTGGTGATTGGCGTGGAAGCGGTAGAAGAAATTAAAAAGAGTATTAAAGATGGTGAGTATTTAATCTTGAAAGATGTCGGTCACACGCCCATCTTAGAAGCTGACTATCCTGTCAGTGAAGCGTATTTAAAGTTTTTGGCCAAAGCACAAGCGATGCCCAACAAATTTGCACCAGCCACCAATACTAAATAAGGAATAATGATTATGCATCCTACCGCCAGCGCACTGTTAGCTGCCCATCGTCAACATTTATTAGCACAGTTTGCTGCCGATAATGTAGCCAATACCTTAAGCCGCGAAATTAATGCCTTTTTGGATTGGTCACATACTCGCCCGATTAACGCTGTGGTCAAAGTAGAAGATATACAAGGCATTGCTCAGCGTTATGTTTTACAACAAGCCCCCAGTACAGGTTTACAAGCACAAATTTTGCATTTGGTTAAAGCAGCCATTAACAGCCCAATTAACGATAAAACCTATATTCATCAATTGATTGAGCATAAAGACTATTTGACCATTGTGGATAAAATTGCGATTAATGAGCAATTACGCCAAGATATTATTCATACGGTAGTGGGTAATCCTGTGTATGCCAAACTGTTATCGGATATTGTTTTTCAAGCCTTGAGTGATTATTTGGGCAGTGAAAATCAATTGGCCAAAAAAGTACCAGGTATGTCTTCGCTCATGAAAATGGGCAAAGGCATTATGGAAAGCACAGGTGGTAATGCCGCACTTGAGTCAGCGTTAAGAAGCTATTTGCACAAAAATACCCAAAAAATTGTCGATATTAGCGAAAAAATCTTGCTCAAAACCTTAGATGCTAAACAGATTCATCATGTTGCCGACCAGTTATGGCACAAAATTAAAGCTTTGCCTTTATCGGTCGTCAAACAATATGTCAATCAACAAGATATTGAGTTTGGTGTCAAAACAGGTGTGGTGTTATGGAATCACGCCCGTCATACCGCTTATGCCCAAGAGATGTTAAACGAATTGATTGGCGCATGGTATCAAGGTTTTGCTCAACAAGATGGCGTGAGTTTATTGGCAGACTTAAATATCAGCCGTGAACAATTAGTACAAGAGATTTTGTTGTTTGCTCAGCCTGTTGTTGCCGATATGTTGGAGACGGGTTTTATTGCCGCACGCATTGACGCGCAATTAAGTGATTTTTATCAATCGGAAGCGGTAGCTGCATTATTGGCTTAAAAATTTTCCTAATCCCCTTTGAAAAGAGGGGAACGCCCTTAGCGCGCTAGTTTTTGTTTGAATTTATAGGTCACAACGGCAGTGAGCGTATTAAGCAAATCTTGCTGTTTGAGCGGTTTTACCATAAAGCCGTTCATGCCTACATTTAAGCCTTGTTGCTGATATTCGGCTAAGGCGTGTGCGCTCACGCCATAAATTAGCACAGGTTTAAGTTGTTGGTTACTTTCCCATGCTCTAATCCGTTGGGTAGCAGTATAACCGTCCATATTAGGCATTTCACAATCCATTAACACCACATCAAAACCTTCTTGGCTGGCCATTAACACTTGCAGGGCATCCAAACCATCGCTGGCAACGGTAGGGATGATATTGTATTTTTTAAGCATACCCACAATCACTTTTTGGTTAATCGGATTATCTTCGGCGACTAATATCTTTAAGCCTGATAGGTCGGGATAATTGATACTTGGAACATGAGCGTTGGGTGTTTCGCTGTGTTTATGCGGAACTTCAGAACCGTGATACATCAAAACATAAAACCAAAACACCGAGCCTTGTGCGGGAATACTTTTAACGCCAATATCACCTGCCATTAAACGCACTAACGAGCGACTAATGGCCAAACCCAAACCTGTGCCACCATATTTGCGCGTGATAGATGAGTCTGCTTGTGAAAATGACTGAAACAAGCGTTCGCGTTGTTCAAAGGTAATACCAATACCTGTGTCTTGTACTTCAAATTGGACAAATACCCCGTCTTTGCCTTTATCTTCACGCAAATAAGCGCGTAAAGTGACTGCGCCACGTTCGGTAAATTTGTAAGCATTACCAAGCATATTAATTAACACTTGGCGAATACGGGTTGAGTCGCCAACCATCCAACACGGGACGTTAGGCATGATTTCGGTTTTAATCGGTAAGCCGCGTTCTTTGGCGGGTAAAGCAAATAATAACGCGCATTCTTCTAATAATTGATGCAAGTTAAAATTGGTATTTTCAATTTCTAATTTGCCCGCTTCAATTTTGGAATAATCTAAAATGTCGTTAATGATGCGTAATAAGGCTTCGCAAGAGGACTGAATGGTGTTGATATAATGTTTTTGTTCAATGCCGAGCGAAGTATCAGCCAATAATTGAGTCATACCAATAATGCCGTTCATGGGAGTACGGACTTCGTGACTCATATTGGCCAAAAACTCGCTTTTGGCTTTGGCTGCGGTTTCGGCTTGTTGTTTGGCGCGCTCTGCTTCTTCGGTTTTTAATAATAAGGCTTCGGTACGGTCACGCACCATCTGGTCTAATAAACGATTCGTTTCTTCTTGCTCCAATAATCGGGTTTGTTGTGATTTATCATTTTCTTGTTGTAAAAAGCGCATTCTATCGGTTAAAGCATTATTTAAAATCAGTAGCGTCGAAATAGAGCCAAGTTGTGCGCCATAGGTTGTCCAAAAATTGACAGGTAAAATATCAAAGGCGCGTAACACATTGACCATTCCGCCTAATACCAAACCAGACCAACCTAAGGTAAAGTATTTTCCCAAACGATTACCTTGTTGCCATGTATAAATACCTGCGCCATACATAATCGGGGCGGTCATAAAAGCAATCATCATCGATAATTGAATAGATAAAGTAAAAGGAAAAACTACTGCACCGATTAAGGTTAAGATAATAAAACCTAAAAAGAAGGGGTCAAGATTCTGTTTTTTTAAAGTAATATGTTTAATTTCTAAAAAAGACTTAGTTAAAGTAAAACTGGCGAGAGCAAATAAACTAATGGCAAAAGGTCGTAGTCGTTTGGCAACTTCGGGGTATTCTCCCCAAAAATACACTGTGCCCATACCATTTAAACTTAATTCAATCAGTGCATAACAAGCTAAAACCATAACATAATATAAATGATTTTTTTCTCGTAATAAAACATATAAATAAGCATTATATAACAATATAATCAATACCGCGCCATAATACATACCAAACCAAAAGCCTTCATTTTGTTGTTGTCCTCTAAAGGCATCGGGCGTGAGTAAACTCATGGCAATAATCATGGAGTCACGACTTTGTAAACGTAAATAAAAGGTTTGAGTTTGTTGCGGTGTCAGATTAAGAGCTAAAGCAAAGCCTCGGTCTTTAATCGGGCGTTGCGAAAAGGGATAAGTATCACCTGTACTATATTGTTGTTGATATTGTCCCTGAGCATTTAAACTATAAAGCTCTATGGTATCCATTAATGGATATTCAAAATGTAAAATCCAGTCGGGATTATTAGTTTGATTATTAACGGTAAATTTGACCCAATAAGCCGCTTTAGTAAAACCATAATTAGGAATAAACCCATTAGCCGCTTGCCAACGATTAACGCCACGTTGTTGCTCATGTTGAATATCGGCTAAAGTATATTCTAAACTTGGGTCGGCAAAATACTCAATATTTTTACTTAAAGTAAGGTCTTGCGTATGATTATCTAAAATAATTGACGTGTTGGCATAAGCACACAGGCATAGCCAAAAAGTGCAAAAAAATAAAAAAAATTGTTGTCGTTGTTTGCCTAACATTGTCATTGTTCTTCTGAAATTTCGGAGAAATATCTCAGAACTTACGCATTTTACTGAAAGCCTGTGTTGAGCGAAGTCGAAACAAGCAAATAAGCGATAACTGCGTAAGTCCTAACTTAAGTCCTGTCTATGTTAATATAGCGCAATTAAGCCACCAACTGCCCCAATTTTTGTGCGAAGTGTACAATTATCTATTGAGAGTAAAAAAATGACTGCTGTTCCTATCACTCGTTATGCGTGGTTGTCGATTGCAACGGCGGTATTAACCCTGAGTTTAAAAGTATGGGCGTACTATTTAACCGACTCAGTAGGTATGTTGTCTGATGCGATGGAGTCGGTGGTAAATGTCGGGGCGGCAATGATGGCTTTAACGATGTTAACCATCGCGGTGCGTCCTGCGGATGACGACCATGCTTTTGGCCATAGTAAAGCCGAGTATTTTGCCAGTGGTTTTGAAGGAGCATTAATTTTTGTTGCTGCCATCAGTATTATTTGGGCAGCATGGCCACGATTATTACAACCACAAGCGATTGAACCGTTAAATTTAGGTTTTGCGATTGCCTTATTAGCCTCATTGTTTAACTTGGCTACGGCGATAACTTTGTTAAAAGCAGGCAAAAAATATCACTCAATTACTTTGGAGGCAGACGCACATCATTTAATGACCGATGTGTGGACTTCGGCGGGGGTATTGGTGGCGGTTGGGGCAATTGCGCTGACGGGTTGGTATATTTTAGACCCCATTATTGCCATTATTTTGGCGTTTAATATTTTATGGACAGGTTGGCGATTATTACAACGCTCGGTGGCAGGTTTGATGGATGCGGCTTTGCCTAGCCATGAAATTGAGCAAATTCGGACGATTTTAGACACCTATGCAGCGAAAGAAGGCATTATCTATCAAGCCTTAAAAACCCGCCAAGCAGGGGCGCGTAAATTTGTTTCGGTGCATATTTTGGTGGCAGGGCAATGGTCGGTACAGCACGCCCATGATTTATTAGATAAAATAGAAACAGACATCGAAAGTCAGTTATTTGGGTGTCAGGTTTTAACCCATTTAGAGCCAATCGAAGCCCCCTCTAAACATCACTAGGGAGAGAGAGTTCTCTCGCCCTTTGGGAGATGTGATGTATTTGTTTGGACTTCGCTAACCCCCCAGATTCTGCTTAATCAAGGTAATAAGCTCCCTGAGCGGAGTCGAAGGGATGACTAGCTTTTCCGCACCAATTGCCATACGGCCACACTTGCCAAACCAACAAATAGAGCTAATGTCCATTCGGGCAAGCTTAATCCTAAAAATACCCAATCGACTTTGGCGCATTCACCTGAGCCTCTAAAGACTTTTTGAATGACTTCTTGTAAAGGAAAAGTATCCATCCAGTAGTCTAAGCCCGGCCCACAAGAAGGCACTTCATCGGCGGGTAAATGTTGCAACCACACATGACGACCTGCTACCGCAATACCACCAGACGCTGCCAACAGGGTTAAACCTGCATAAATACGTCTGCCTAAGGTGGCAGGATTATGCAACATCGCGACTAAAGCCACAGCACCTACACTCATAACTGCCACACGTTGAAAAATACATAAAGGGCAAGGGTCTAAATGCTGATAGTGTTGTAAATACAAGGCACTAGCGATACTAAAACAAGCGATTAAAAATAGGCCAAGATTGGTCAAACGTGGTGAGGGTAGAGTCATAGGTGTTATCTCTTTAAGCTCCTCCCCCTTTATGAAGGGGGAGGTTGGGAGGGGGTTCGTCTAACCCTAAGAAATTTTTGCTTAACAAACAAGAGTCATTTGGTTACGCAATATAGGCCGCCAAAAATTCATCAAAACTGATATTGTCACTGTCTTCAATAGCTTTTTGTGCTGCTAGTGATTGTTGTGCTGCTTGCTCAAAAAACGCTTGTCGCTGGGCTGACAACGGACGACTCAAAAAATAATCTCGGTGCTGTTCGGCAATCGCGTTACCAAAAGCAAAAAAGTTATTATCGTATTGTGCCATTTCTTGCAGTACACGTGCGGCATAGGTTTGTTCGGGGTGTTCTATTTTGGCAATTTGCGCTGTAATGGACTGGCTATAAAGTTGGCTGTCATGTGCTACATCAAGGATATTGGCTATGGCCTGCATTTCACCAAGCAACGCCAGTGCCGAGCTTTTAAAATCAAGACCTTGCTCATCAATATGTAAATTGGGTGCACGACCTTGCTCTACCATGCGCTCTTGACGTTCGGCGAGTTGTGCATATTCATGGGCTGTAAAGGCTTGGCTTTCGCTCAATACACAATGTAAAGCAAATACTTCTAAAAAGTGGGCTGTCGTGCTGTCAATGCCTGTAGGTGCAAAAGGATTAAGGTCAACACAGCGCATTTCGATATATTCAATACCGCGTGCTTTCAGCGCTTGTGTCGGTTTTTCGCCGCTTTGTGCGGTTTGTTTGGGGCGAATTAAGCCGTAATACTCATTTTCAATTTGCAAGACATTGGTATTCATTTGTTGATAAATACCGTCTTTTTTTATGCCTAATTCGGCAAAAGGCGGATACGGTGTATGAATCGCATGACTTAAATCATTAATATATTCGCCAAGTTGATTATAAGAAACCTGTAAATCACGTTGTACGGTATTTTGATAACCTAAGCGACTCATGCGTAAAGAAGTGGCATAAGGTTGATACAATGTCCCCATGCTCAAGTTTTGTAAGTTATGTTGGCGACCCATTAAAAAACAGCCACAGACCGCAGGACTCGCGCCCAATAAATATAATAATAAATAGCTATGACGCTGAAAATTACGAATCAAAGCAAAGTATTTATCGTTAATAAAGTCTTGTAATGTGCCTGTCGTTTGGCTCGCGGTTTGCCATGCTTGCCAAAATTCGGTAGGAAAAGACAAATTATAATGAATGCCTGCAATGGTTTGCATTTTACGGCCATAACGAATGCCTAAACCATGACGATATAAAGTTTTGAGTTTGCCAATGTTTGATTCGCCATAATAAGCAAGTGGAATGTTTTCATCGTCTAAACCAATCATACAGGGCATGGAGTTAAGCCATAGACGTTCTTGGTCTAGGTGTTGATAGGTAAAGCGATGTAAGTCGTCTAAAAATGTCAGTGTTTCTTCGATACTTTTGGTGGCGGGGGTGATGAGTTCAAGTAAGGCTTCGGAATAATCAGTAGTGATATAGGGATGAGTCAGTGCCGAGCCTAAGCCTTTGGGGTGTGGGCTTGGTGCCAAATGGCCATCGGGAGTCATGCGTAGCGTTTCTTTTTCTAAACCACGGCGCATATTTTTTAATACGCTTGCTTGAGGACTTAACCAAGCCAGTTGTTGAGCAAGTTGTGCGTTCATGGGATATCCTCAAAACAAAAATTTTGTAATTAGTAGAACTTACGCATCTCACCAAGCGATAACTGCGTCAGTCCTAATTAGCTTGTATAACAAATAATCGGCGATGATTTTATGAAAATAAAAACTGTTATGGGGGCAAATAGAGAATTTTGCAAATTTTTAACGTCTCACTTGATAACAGCGAGGTGTATAACCTGTCCATTGTTTAAAAGCACGAATAAAAGCACTCGCTTCAGCAAAACCTAATTTTAGAGCGATTTCTTGTAAAGACAGTTGGCCTTGTGCCAAATAATCAATCGCTATATCACGCCGAATAGCATCTTTAATCCCTTGAAAATGACTGCCTTCACTAATCAATTTACGGCGTAACGTTCTACCAGTTAACCAAAAATGTTGAGCAACTACCTCTAAATCGGCAAAGTTATTCATGTCATGGTGCATTAACTCACGCACCCGTTGTGTATAACTGCCATGAAATACAGGTTTGACTAAAAACGCCGCAGGTAAGGTTGGTAATAATGCGTGTAATTCGTGTAATTGACGTACAATAGGCTTTTCTAACCAACTAGCATCAAACAATAAAGCATCATGGCTTTGCTCAAATAATAAACTACACGGAAATAAAGTGGGGTATTCATGGATGTGAGCAGGCGGCGGGTGTCTAAAGGTTGCCGCTTGCAAAGGAATACGTTCTCGAATCAGCCAACTGGCTAAACGACTACACATCACTAAAGAAAATTCTAATAAAAAGTGTTGCTCATCGTAATGGGGGGTAACTAAAGTTAATGATAATTGTGCTTGACCATTGTTGATTTTAATTCCCACACGCATATCTGGAGTGACTAAACGATAAAAACGCGCACATTGCTCTAAAGCCTCACCTAAAGTTTTGCTATAAATCAATAATTCCGCCATTAAGGCAAAAGAGCCAATCGGACAATGATGCACAGTTAGTCCTAAAAATTCATCGTCTAATAAATGCCAAAGATATTTGACCAGTTTTGCATACTGACTCGGAGGTAAACGGGTTTCTGCTTGATGAATAATGTGAGGTGAAAGCCCCGCTTGTGTGAGTAAATCTTCTGCGATATAGCCTTGACGTAACGCACCTGCTGCGGTAGCAGCGACATAGTGATTAGCTATGGTGTGATGTTGAATTTTTATCATAAACAATTCACCCAAAAAGTCAGCGATTCATCTTGTCCGTTTTTGTCAATTAATTCAACCTTTTTAACATTGCCTATTTTTCTACCATTGGCCAAACTCGACTACGCTTAGGACTTATACACTTATCGCTTGGTGAGATGCGTAAGTCCCAATTTGACGTATAACCGATGAGGAAAATTGGCAATGACCACTTATCACAAGCCCGAACTGTATCAACCTAAAAACAAAGTCCGTTTTGTCACGGCAGCTAGTTTGTTTGATGGCCACGATGCCGCTATTAATATTATGCGTCGGATGTTGCAGGCAACGGGCTGTGAGGTGATTCATTTAGGTCATAACCGTTCGGTTGATGAAATTGTCACTTGTGCGCTCCAAGAAGACGCACACGGCATTGCCATTAGCTCCTATCAAGGCGGTCATAACGAATTTTTTGCTTATATGATTGACCTGCTCAACGAGCGCGGTTTGGGGCATATCAAGGTGTTTGGCGGTGGCGGTGGCGTGATTGTGCCGAGCGAAATTAAAGCCTTACAAGCCTATGGCGTAGCGCGGATTTTCTCGCCAGAAGACGGTGCAAAAATTGGCTTACAAGGCATGATTAACCAATGTGCCGAAGGTGCAGACCAAGACTTGGCGAATCAATATCCTGCTGATTTTAGGGATTTATCGTCTGAAAATGTCATTGTCCGTCATCGTACTTTAGCGAGGATTATTTCAGCCTTAGAAGCAGGCGTATTGCCGTATAAAGATGAGTTATTAACGGCTTCCATTCCAAAAACAACGCCCGTCATTGGTATTACAGGCACAGGTGGCGCAGGTAAATCGAGTTTGACCGATGAAGTCTTACGTCGCTTCCGTTTAGATTTTAATGACCAAGTGAATATTGCGATTATTTCCATTGACCCATCACGCCGTAAATCAGGTGGTGCGTTGTTGGGTGATAGAATCCGTATGAACGCCATTCATCATCCCAATATTTATATGCGTTCGTTGGCGACACGCAGTACAGGCGGTGAGATTTCTCAAGCCTTACCCGATGTGATTGCTGCCTGCAAAGTTGCAGGTTTTAATTTAATCATTGTCGAAACATCAGGTATAGGGCAGGGTGATGCCGCCATTGTGCCGTTTGTCGATTTGTCCTTATATGTCATGACTCCCGAATTTGGCGCAGCCTCGCAACTGGAAAAAATCGACATGCTCGATTTTGCCGATATTGTCGCCATCAATAAATTCGACCGCAAAGGCGCAAAAGATGCCCAACGTGACGTGTGCAAACAAGTGCAACGCAACCGCGAAGCCTTTATGCAAATGCCCGACACCATGCCTGTCTTTGGCACGATTGCCGCGCGCTTTAATGATGATGGTGTTACCGCACTCTATCAACAATTAAAAACCGACTTAATCGCTAAAGGTTGGCAAGCCCCGAGCGCAAGTCAATTACCCGTAGTGACAGTGCGCGCTTCGAGCCAACAACATACCATTGTGCCAGCGCAACGCGTCCGTTACTTGGCCGAGATTGCCGATGGTGTGCGTGGTTATCATGCGTGGGTTGAAGCACAGGCGCAATTAGCCCGTGAACGTCAGCAGTTACGCGCTACTCAACGGATGTTAAGTGAAGCTCCCTCTCCTGTGGGAGAGGGTTGGGGTGAGGGCTTAACGCAACTCATTACCCAAAAAGACGCTCAATTAACCCTAGAATCCAAACAACTCTTAAGCCGTTGGCCTGAGCTAAAACAGCGTTACGCTCAAGATGAATTAGTAGTCAAAATTCGTGATAAAGAACTGCGGACGCAATTAACCTACACCAGTTTATCAGGCTCGAAAATCCCGAAAGTATCGTTGCCAAAATTCCACGATGACGGCGATATTTTAGCGTGGCAACTACGCGAAAACATTGCAGGTGAGTTTCCCTTTACCGCAGGCGTATTCCCCTTTAAACGTGAGGGCGAAGACCCTACGCGGATGTTCGCAGGCGAGGGTGATGCCTTTAGAACCAATGCCCGTTTTAAACGGGTTTCCGAAGGTATGCCCGCCAAACGTCTATCAACAGCTTTCGACTCCGTGACTTTATACGGTAATGACCCGCACGAACGCCCCGATATTTATGGCAAAGTCGGTAATTCGGGCGTGTCGATTGCCACCTTAGAAGACATGAAAGTGTTGTATAGCGGCTTTGATTTAACTAACCCAATGACTTCGGTATCCATGACCATCAATGGCCCTGCACCGACGATTCTGGCGATGTTTTTAAATACGGCAATCCAGCAAAATGTGGATAAGTATGTGGATAAAAACAAAAAACAGCCTTCAGAAAGTGAATTGGCGCAAATAACTACATGGACGCTAGAGAACGTACGCGGCACGGTGCAAGCGGATATTCTCAAAGAAGACCAAGGCCAAAATACCTGCATTTTCTCCACTGAATTTAGCTTAAAAGTGATGGGCGATATTCAACAATATTTTGTCGAAAATCGGGTACGGAACTTTTATTCAGTGTCGATTTCGGGGTATCACATTGCTGAAGCAGGCGCGAATCCGATTTCGCAATTGGCCTTTACGCTGGCGAATGGCTTTACCTTTGTTGAAGCCTATTTAGCGCGTGGCATGAGTATTGACGATTTCGCCCCTAATTTATCATTCTTCTTTAGTAACGGTATGGATCCAGAATATACCGTGTTAGGCCGAGTCGCACGTCGTATTTGGGCGATTACCATGCGCCAAAAATACGGTGCAAATGAGCGTAGCCAAAAGCTGAAATATCATATTCAAACCAGTGGCCGAAGTCTTCATGCCCAAGAGATTGATTTTAATGATATTCGTACCACCTTACAGGCATTGATTGCCATTTACGATAACTGCAACAGCTTACATACCAACGCCTTTGACGAAGCGATTACCACTCCGACCGAAGATAGCGTTCGTCGAGCAATGGCAATTCAGTTGATTATCAACCGTGAATGGGGCTTGGCAAAAAACGAAAATCCGAATCAAGGCAGTTTTATCATTGATGAGTTAACGGATTTGGTGGAAGAAGCGGTATTAAAAGAGTTTGAAGCGATTAGTGAACGTGGTGGTGTGTTGGGGGCAATGGAAACAGGCTATCAACGCGGCAAGATTCAAGAAGAGTCAATGTACTACGAACACTTAAAACACAGCGGCGAATACCCGATTATTGGCGTGAATACCTTCCGTAATCCAAAAGGTGAAACGGTGATGGAAACGCTCGAATTGGCACGTTCCACCGATGAAGAAAAACAATCGCAATTGCAACGGTTACGCGGATTTCAGCATCAACATGCTGACCATGCGGCGACGGCTTTAGCGCGTTTGCAAGAAGTGTGCATTAACAATGGCAATATTTTTGCCGAGTTGATGACGACGGTGCGTTATTGTTCGTTAGGGCAAATTACTGAGGCGTTGTTTTCGGTGGGTGGGCAATATCGTAGGAATATGTGACTGGGTGGGGTGCGTGTGACGCACCTTACTCTGATTTATTGTCATTCCAAGGATTTAAGATAACCACGCCTGTTGCATGAAAATCCGCTACGGTAGGGTTTTACAAATCTATCAATTAAAATGAATACCTTTTTAAGTAAAATAGATGCAGTCATATTAATTGGAAATACAAAAGATGAGTAATGAGAATATAAAATTAGGTATTTTATTATTCTTTCTTGGTTTTATGGGGGTACTCTCAACAGCTCCCTTAATGCCACAACTATTAGCAATGCAATCAGCACCGTTGCCAATGTCCGTTGAAATGATTCAAATAATATCAGTTGTGCAGTCATCTGTTCTACTACTGTTGATGGTTTGGCTTGGTTTGGTTTTTTCTAAGAAAGTAGGATTAAAATCACCTGTTATTTTGGCACTCATTCGTTCTGAGAATGTTTATAAAGAACTAAAACCGCAACTATTACCAGCCTTAATTGGCGGTATTATTGGTGGGATATTGATACTGAGTATTTTTGCTAGTTTATCGAACTATCTTCCTCCTGATTTTCTTAGTGCCAGCAAGAAGCTAATTACACCTTGGTATACTAAAATTTTGTATGGTGGCATTACGGAAGAGTTACTAATTCGTTGGGGGCTTATGTCATTCTTGGTTTGGGGTATATATCGCTTAACTCAAAAAGATGCTTCAAGTATTCGATCTTATAATTATGTTATCGCAATTATTATATCCGCTCTCATTTTTGGTCTAGGTCATCTGCCTGCCGCTTTTGCATTGTCACCAGAAATAACGATTACCTTGATTATTTACATTATCTTAAGTAATGCTGTGTTTGGTTTTATTGCTGGTTATTTATATTGGAAGCATGGCTTAGAATGTGCTATTGGCGGACACATGATTGCACATTTAATAATGATTATTGGATCAGCTTTGATCTAATAAGTGTGTAGGGTGAAATTAATAATAGGGTAGATTTACTTCGTTAATCCACCCTACAATTTAAAATAATAATATCTCAAAAATCCCGATTTAATAAAACACTGCCCCAAACCAAATCTCTATCGCCATTGCCACCGCGTAATTCAGAGCTTTGATAACGCATAATCCAGCTTAAACGGGTATGTGTTGTCATTTGTTTGGTCACGCCCAACCAAGCCTCGGCTAAGACAGGACGAACTTCTTGCCAGTCATAACGCAACTCACTATCACGAAATTGGCCTTGCAAAAAAGCATTATAAGCACGAGCGCGTATTTTTGCGCCTGTCCAAATATAAAATTCCGATGTGCCTCGCCGACTCGCTTTAAATAAGCCTGCACTGGGTTGCGAAAAGTACTCGGCGCGGTCAGGCGCAAAACTCCACCACGGCGTTTTAATAAATCCCCAACGGGCAGAAATAGAGCTATTAACTTCGGTTAAAAAACCAACGCTCCCTTCATTAGAGTATTTCACTTCAAAGCGAACGCGGCTATCAGTTGTTGCGGTTAATAAATGCTGAGAAGCATAAGTATAGCGTAAAGTTGGTTCGCCACCGTTAGCAATTTGATGTTTCCACCCTTGAGGCGAGTCAGACTCGGTGATTTTATGAATTTCTTTTTGTAAGACTTTGGCAATATGGGTACCTAATATGCCTACAGTCAGTGTGCTTTGAATGGCTGTGCGCCCACTGTCTTCTAAACTTTGTCGAGAATTGGCTAAATAAACCAAACTGGCATAAGGACGGTCATCAATATTAATGTCGGAGCGTTTTAAGTCTTGTGGCGCAAAGGCGGCGATACCCACTTGCAAACTATGTAAAGTGGGACGACCATCAACATCGGTTACCTTTAACCAGCGATTAAACTTTTTTAGCGTAGAGTCTAAAGAGACAGGCCATTGTTGTACGCGCTTACCAGCAAAAGTCAGTGCAATACCACCCGTGTAGTCTCGGTCATGGTTTTTGGGCGTAAGCAAATCATTATCCATTTGCAACGACCAACCACTATCATAGGGTTCACCCGCGAGCGATGGAATAATCGCTTCTTGGGCATAAGTTGAACGGGCTACCAGCGTAAAGGCAAGTAGGATTGCCGCAACAGATAATAGCCGTTGTCGGCTGAGCATTTGCTTTCTCCCAGTGACCGCTTCTGAGTTAAAGTGGTCGTGGGCTGCAGCATAGTCTTATTGGTAGATACTAGCAAATACATGACTTACATTTTAGGACTTACTAAATCCCTCCCAGCCTCCCTTTAACAAAGGTAGGAGCATTTTTTACTTAAATAACATAGGCCAAAGCAAAGAAAAATCCCCCTCTTTTGTAAAGAGGGGTTAGGGGAGATTTTTAAAACAAAAAAAACTTAATGCCCCATCATTTTAGTGGTAGCCCATGTCATTGCACGGCGTGGCACTAAACGATTGATAAGCGGTAAAGGTTTATTGATTAAGCCTGTCACTATCACGGGTTTGCCATTATTTAAGGCTTTGTAGCCCTGTTCAGCGACCATTTGCGCGCTGTCAGACATCTTTTCAATTAAGCTGCCTTTGGTGTGAGCAATATCGTGAAACTCAGTTGCGGTTGAACCGGGACAAACAGCCGTGACTAATACGCCACGCTCACCGACTTCTGCTGCTAACGCCTCGCTAAACGATAATACATAGGCTTTCGTTGCTGCATAGACTGCAAAATAAGGACAAGGTTGAAAGGCAGCCACCGAAGCGATATTCATAATACGGCCATGACCCCGTTCCAACATGGCAGGCAAGGTCATGTGTGTCAGTTCGGTGAGAGTTACCATGTTTAATTGCATCATGCCTGTAGTCTTGCTGGCATCTGCTTTGGCAAAAGGTGCGCTAATACCAAAGCCTGCATTATTGACAAGAGTGTCTACAGTGAGCTTTAAATTAGCAATTTCATTCATTAAGGCGGCAGCAGCACCAACTTGTTGTAAGTCTTGTGCAATGACATGTACCCTAATGCCATGTTTGCTGTTAAGCTCTTTGGCTAAGACCTCCAGTTTTTCTTTGCGGCGTGCAACTAATACGAGCGTTTGTTGTTCGGGTGCAAACAGATGAGCAAGTGCTTCACCAATGCCACTGGATGCGCCTGTAATTACGGTGGCTAAAGTTGTCATGTGCGTGTCTCTAAGAATAATGGTGAGGTCACGAAAGTAAATCAAGCATGTAGCTGTCGTCAACCAAAAAACACTTACCTTATTGGTAATAGACTTTACAATCAGGGCATCATGACACTACCTAATACCAATTTTACGCACTGCTGCTTAATAGCCATGCCTGACATGGAAGACAGTCGTTTTTCCGAAACGGTGACTTATATTGTCAAACATGACGATGATGGCGCAGTGGGTTTAGTGATTAACAAGCCGCTCGAATTGTCTCTGAGCAAATTGTTAGAGGAAATTCGTTTGCCTATGCTACGACCACTTGCTGACCCCGAAATGCCTGTGCTATTTGGTGGGCCAGTCAGTAGCGAAGCAGGTTTTGTGTTGCATAAAGAAAAGGGCGAATGGAACTCAAGTTTGGTGATTGAAGGCGGCTTATGTGTGACTAGCTCACGAGATATTTTAGATGCCATTTCGCAAGGCAAAGGGCCGCGTGATTATTTGGTGGTCTTGGGTTATGCAGGTTGGAGCGCGGGTCAATTAGAAAAAGAAATGGTTGATAATGCGTGGTTAATTTGTCCTGCCGATGAGCAATTATTATTTGAAATGCCTTTTGAACACCGTTGGCAAGCCGCAGCACAAAAAATCGGTGTCGATTTGCGCTTATTAACAGGGCAAGTAGGTCATGCTTGAGACCATAAACAGCGTCTTGGGTTTTGATTTTGGCACTAAAAAAACAGGTGTGGCGACAGGCCAGTCAATTACCGCCACTGCCGCGCCGCTTGCGCCTTTGGCAATGCGCGATGGTATTCCCGATTGGTTGGTGATAGAGCGGTTGCTCAAAGAATGGCAGCCTCAAGCCCTGTTGGTGGGTTTACCGCTTAATATGGATGATACTGAGTCAGAGCTTTCGCATTTAGCACGTAAATTTGCTCGCCGTTTGCATGGGCGTTTTAATTTGCCTGTCTTTATGGTTGACGAGCGTTTAACCAGTCGTGCAGCGCGTGAGTTGTTAGTCGAAATTGGCGATAGACGCAAAGGTAAATTACCCTCCTTAGACTCAACGGCGGCGGTACTGATGGTTGAAAGCTGGTTAGCACAACCAAATATCACCTTACTTCCTTAGCATTTAGAGTTTAGGCCATAGTGCTTAACATGATTCGTTTTGTTATAGTAATCGATATGTTTTATTGAATATATCGAGTATTAACAATGCGTATTGTATGGATATTGATATTATCGTTATTTATGATGGGGCGAGCGTCTGCCCAAACTTTGTATATCGCGGCTGCCGCAGATTTGGTTTATTGTTTAGAAGTGCTTAATCGCCAATTTAAACAACAATATCCTCAGGCACAACTTAAAGTGACTACAGGCTCGTCAGGACATTTTTTTGCTCAAATTCAACAAGATGCACCCTATGAAGTGTATATGTCAGCAGATATACGTTATCCCAAACAATTGATTGCCGAAAATGTTGCCGATGGTCAAAGTTTATTTGTGTATGCCATAGGCCAGATTGCATTGTGGACAAACAAGCCTCAAGTGGCCGTTAGTCAAGGGTTGTCGATATTAACGCAAACCAATATCAAACGTATTGCAATTGCCAATCCCGAACACGCGCCTTATGGTCAAGCAGCAAAGGCCGCATTACAGCAAGCAAAAATGTGGCAGGCGATTCAGCCTAAATTGGTGTTAGGTGAAAATATTGCTCAAACCCTACAGTTTGTTCAAACCCAAAACGCCGATGTGGGTGTAGTGGCTTTGTCTTTGTTACGCGCCCCACAACTAGCAGGGCAGGGACAGTATTGGTTAATTCCTGCTCATTTTTATCCACCATTAGAACAAGCAATGGTGGTGACGAAGCGTGGCAAAAATAACCCTTTAGCTTATGATTATCTTAAATTTATCAAATCCCCACCTGCTCAAAAAATTCTTGCGGATTATGGATTTTTAGCTCCTACGCGTGTGTTGCCGTAAATGTTAATTTCGGCAGAGTTGTTATATAGCTTATGGTTAACCGTCAAGTTAGCTTTGGTTTCAACGTTATTGTTATTGCTGATTTGTATTCCCTTGGCCTATTGGATTAACAATAGCCGTTCACGTTGGGTCTTGGTGGTGGAGTTAATTGTCACCTTACCGATAGTTTTACCGCCCACGGTGATAGGTTTTTATTTGTTATTGTTGTTTTCTCCACAGTATTTTATTGGTCAATTTTGGCAAGCCGTGTTTGATACAGGTTTGGTTTTTTCATTTACAGGACTGGTGATAGGTTCGGTTGTGTATAGTTTGCCGTTTGCTTTACAACCGATACAAAGCGCGTTTAAACAAGTTGATGAAAGTTTGTTAGAAGCCGCCATTGCTTTAGGCGCGACACCCAAACAAGTCTTTTGGACGGTGATTGTACCTGTCAGTCGTTATGGTATTTTAAGTGGTGCTTTATTAAGTTTTGCCCATACTTTGGGTGAGTTTGGCGTAGTGTTGATGTTAGGCGGCAGTATTCCTCACGAAACGCGAGTCGCATCCATTGCTTTGTATGACGAAGTACAAAAGTTAAATTACCCTGTTGCTCATCAGTTTGCCTTGTTATTGTTGGTGTTGTCGGCGGTAATGTTGTTATTGATTATTATGTTACAACGTATCAAAGCACACAAACCGCGTATTCGGTTGGGTTAAATCAGGCTTTCGGTGAACTGCGTAAATCCTATTTGTGATAAACATTGATTGCTATTATGTGACAGAGTTGTTATTTTAATTAGGGTTTCCGAGATTGACATTGAACCAAAACCACTAAAATTTTTTAAAACAATAAAAACAGGATTTTCACCAATGAAAATGATACAAAAACTCATCATCTGTGGGCTGTTGTTATCTTCCACTCAATCAGTTTTTGCTGCCCGTGGTGACGATGATTTAAGAGACCTTCGTCAGAGTGGTATTGCCGCCGATGAATGGCAACTGATAAGAAATGATAACCGTCACAATATCATGCAGTACGTCAAACGCGATTTAGGTAAGACCTTACGTAGCTTTAAAATTGAATACGAAGTCGATGGAACGCTAGATACCATTTCGCGAGTGTCTTTTGACTTTCCTAATTACAAACGCTGGTACTACCAAATCAAAGAAGCCAAAGTGTTAAAAAAGGTTTCTGATCGCGAGTTTTACTATTATCAGATTCATCAAGCGCCAGCAACATTACCTGACCGAGATGTGGTGTTGCATGCCACTATCCAGCCATACTCTGTGAAAACAGGCTATGCGATGATGACACTGGAGTCGATTCCTGATTTCATCCCGCTCAAGCCGCCTTTAGTGCGGATGGTGGCAGAAAATATGACGGTTAAATGGATTAAAATTGGCAAAAATCGTTGGAAGAATATTTCCGAAGGCTATATTGATCCCAATGGTGGTGCACCAGATTGGGCAATTAATTTTGTGCAACGGCAAGCGCCGTATCAGACAGTGTTGGGTCTTCAGCGGATGATTCAATCGTCAACTTATGCTGAATCTAAAGAAGTTCCCTTGTTTTCTTATGGTGATGCTTATGAAAATTAAGCACTGTTGACGCTTGTTTAAAACGCCAACCGCCATTTTTTTCTGCTTCTAGTCGCCACTTTTTAGAGATAGTTAGGGATCATACCGAGGGTAATCTCGGTATCCTTAGCGAATTTCACTTTCAAATCATCGGCTAATAGTTTTTCTAACTTCCCACCAATTAACGGCACATTGACGCGGATATCAAAATCTAAATCTTCAATGGCATTTGCTGCCGCATCAACCAACTTCAGATCGCAACGTACTTTGACGGGAATGCCGACAAATTGAATGTCGAGCGTTCCCGTTGCTGTTCGCAAATCCCAACTATCGGTTTGTATCAAGGTAATGTCCTGTGGCACAAAACTTTTGGCAAACGAGGGAATCGGCACATCACTAGGTACTTTGCGGCTGACTTTAATCATAAAGCGTTCAGGCGTAGCTTGCATATCTAATATCTCGATGTCGCGCGCGCCTGTTGCGGCATATTTGGCGCGGAAAAAATCTGGATTGGTGAAGATGTTGAGCAACTCCTGCGTGCTGTTGGTGTATTGGATGCGTTCGCTGTATTTCATAAAAGTGTACTCAATTGTGGCCAGTGCTCTGTGGGTAAAAAGGAAATGACCTGTACTTTTTAGGTTTGGCCATCAACTCGATTATTTTTCAGAATCATGAGTCGCAGGTAATTTTCCGACGAAATGCGCTCACGTCCTCTATATTTATGTAACATATATGTTACGATAAATTTATCAGGCCTAGTCCACTTAATCAAGCGTCAGTTACGCCACTCATCGGAGAGCTAATATGTCTAAACCCAATTTGAATGTATCCATTGCTGGTTTAACGGATATTTTTCAAAAAGCTGCCTTGCCATCAACATTTCAGCGTTCTGGGTTTTGGCGAGCGCGTTTTATTGGCCCGTGGTGGTTACGAATTAGCGGAATGCCGAGTTGTTATGTATCGGGCCTTTGGGGTTGGCAGGGTAAAAAGTTTTTGACGGCCGATAGCGCAACGAACGTCTTGGCCTGTGGCGATTCCACTATTGATGCGTTGTCGATGCAGGCGCGGGAATGTCCATCAGCCTTAGATGGCAAGCCCGTTGTGGCTCTGACCTACGGTGCAAGTGGCCCAGTCCCTTGGCGTTGGGTAACTGACGAGCTACGGGCACTGGATGATCGTACTTTGTTGGGTATGACGCGTATTGATTTGCCTTTATTACGTCACATGGTGTTTCCATTTTTATTGGAGCGCGAATGATGAGTGCTTTTGATTACGATGTTGTGATTATTGGCTCAGGCTTTGGCGGTAGTGTCAGTGCCATGCGCTTGAGTGAGAAGGGCTGGAAAGTCGCTGTGTTAGAACAAGGCCGTGAATTGACGGACGCAGATATTGCTAAAGCAGGTACAAGTCCTAAAGCCTTAGCGTGGGCACCTGCACTGGGTTTGAAAGGTTTTTTTGCGCAAGATGTGTTTCAGCATGTCGCCATCGTTCGTGGTATTGGTGTGGGTGGTGGCAGTCTTGTCTATGCAGCCGTATTACTGGAGCCACGCGAGGCGTTTTATAACGATCCTGCTTGGGTCAGATTAAGCCCTGATTGGCAGAGTGAGTTAGCACCGCATTATCAAAGTGCGCGTCGGATGTTGGGTGTGGCTACTAATCCGTATAGTGGTGTGCAAGATGACTGGTTGCGTGGTGCAGCCGAGCGCATGGGGACAGCGGCGAGCGAAAGCTTTGACCAAGTGCCGCAAGGTATTTTTTTTGGTAAACCGCAAGTCTCAACGCCTGATCCTTTTTTTGAGGGCAAAGGCCCTGCCCGTACAGGCTGTAATCAATGTGGTCGCTGCATTACAGGTTGTGCCTACGGTGCTAAGAACACGCTTGACCGCAATTATTTATATTTCGCTCGTCAAATGGGGGCTTCGATATTACCCGAGCGTCAGGTCACTCATATTGAGCCGTTACATGACGGTGGCTATCTAGTACATCAACGTCACCCTTGGGATAGTAGTATTACGTATCCGCCACTCAAAGCCCAAAAAGTGATTTTGTCGGCAGGCGCTTTGGGTACTCAAGAAATTCTCTATGCTTCGCGTGACCGCTATAAGACCTTGCCTTGGGTGTCGCGGGCATTAGGTGGTCATGTGCGTACCAATAGTGAAGCCATTGTTGGCATTTTGGCCGATGACCCCAAGGCAGATGTCACACATGGTACGACGATTTCTACCCACTTTTATCCTGATGATCATACGCATATTACTCAGAACCGTTTTCCCGAAAGCTATAGCTTTATGAAGTTGTATATGGGGCCTTTGGTAGACGGTCATCATGCGTTGACACGAGCACTACGTACCTTATTTCAATTTGTCATTAGCCCATTGCGTAGCACCCGCTCCTTTCGTGCGCGTCAGTGGTTTAAGCGTATCTCGGTTTTAACGGTGATGCAGCATGCAGACAACGAGTTAGGATTTAACTATGGTCGCACGATGTTGCGTGGCTTCCGTTATGGCTTGAAATCTAAGATCGCTAAAGGTGGCCGTTCGCCGTCTTATTTGCCACAAGCCAATGCCGCAGCCCGCGCTTTTGCCGAAGCCAGTGGCGGTACGCCATTAAACACATTGATGGAAAGCGTCGGTAACTTATCTGTGACCGCTCATATTATGGGCGGCGCAGTCATGGCAGGGCATCCAGATCAAGGTGTCATCGACTTAAACCATGAAGTCTTTGGTTATTCAGGATTGTATGTCGTCGATGGCAGTGCCATTCCTGCGAATGTTGGGGTTAATCCTTCGTTAACCATTACGGCGTTGGCAGAACGGTTTGCCTCGCGTTTCCCGAGCAAAAAATAAAGACTTACGCATTGCTCCGCAATTAGCACGTTTTGTGAACATAAAGGCGTTGGAAACGCCTGAAATGTGAGCAAATAAGTGATAACCGCGTAAGTCATAAAAAGAGTAATCAATAATGAAAAAGCGTAATATAGTCATTACAGGTGGATCGTCAGGATTGGGTTTGGCACTCGCGCAAGCGTGCGTAGCGCGTGGTGATACAGTAGCAATTTTGGCGCGGGATGCCGCCAAGTTAGACAGTGCAGCAGCCAGTCTAAGAGCCGTGCGTCGCAATGCTAAAGTGCTGACTGCGGCGGTTGATGTACAAGATGCAGAATCTCTTGCGCAGACATTTTCTCGGCTAGCTCAGGAGATGGGCAGTATTGATATGCTCGTCAACTCTGCGGGCGTACTCAGAGAGGGCTATTTCGATACCTTGCCTGCCAGTGCGCACCGTGAAGTTATGGCAATTAATTATTTTGGCGCGTTGAATGCGATTCACGCGGCATTACCTCATCTAAAACGTGCTAAGAATCCACGTATCATCAACATTGCCTCCATTGCTGGCCTCACAGGTGTCTTTGGTTACAGTGCTTATTGTGCCTCAAAACATGCGTTGGTTGGTTTGTCTGAAGTCTTACGTTATGAGTTAGCACCACAAGGTATTACGGTGCAATTGGTCTGTCCTCCAGAGTTTGACTCGCCAATGGTGGATGCCTTAGACCGTTCTCGAACCCCTGAAAATAGAGTCCATACCTTGACCATTCCCAAAGTTAAAGTCGATGTCATTGTCGCGGATGTATTGAAGGCAATGGACAGTCAACAGTTTCTGGTTGTTCCCGGCTTATTGGCTCGTTTGACGTCTATTGGACTGCGCCATTTTCCGCGTATTAGCCGCATGGTGGCTGACACGCAAATTCGCAAAAACTATATCGGCCCTCAGGCTCTTTAACGGAAGTTAGTTATGAATACTCTCTCATCAAAAGTGGTTGCCATTACAGGTGCAGGCAACGGTATTGGCCGAGCCTTAGCATTAGAATGTGCTGCACGAGGTGCAAACCTTGCACTCAGCGATATTAAAGACGATGCTTTGCAGGAAACGGCGCAATTAGTAAGGCGTTTGGGCGTTAAGTGCGCCACGCATATTGTTGATGTTGCTAAACGCGATCAAGTGGATGCGTGGGCAAAAGCGGCTGCGGCAGAGTTAGGCGGTGTAGATGTCATCATCAATAATGCAGGCGTGGCATTGCTAGATACTTTGGAAGATGTGCCTTACGAAGAGTTTCGCTGGGTATTTGATATTTTGTACTGGGGCGTAGTACATGGCACACGGGCTTTTTTACCGCTGGTTCGTCAACGAAAAGGGGTGGTGGTGAATGTTGGCAGTATTCATTCGTTTATTGCTGCTCCTAACAATGGCCCTTACTGCGCAGCCAAAAGTGCCGTGCGTGGTTTTTGCGATGCGCTGCGTGAAGAAGTGCGAGCGGATGGCGTGAGTGTGTTGTTAGTGATGCCCGGTGGTATTAAAACAGAAATTGTTCGCAATTCAAAAGTGCGTAAATTTATCAATGCCAATGCTTCGCAGGAAGATGTTCATCGCGCGCACAATGCTGCTTCGTTGACCTCACCCGAACAGGCGGCTTGTATTATCCTGAATGCCGTTGAGTCACGGAAGTCACGGGTGTTGGTGGGGATAGATGCAGTGTTTTACGATGGCTTGACGCGGTTAATGCCATCCTTAGCGCATCGCATTTATGCGTGGGGCGCACGGAAAATGGCGGTGCAGCAGTAATATAGGCACATAAACAAAAGTTTGTTTGTACTTTCCGTTAGCCCTGGGCTTGTCGAAGGGTCAGTTAAGCAGATGCTAGTAGTCCATAACTATTAGCGCAATGCTATCCCTTTATCTTTGAGTACCACACTGACCGTCGCCAAGAACATCTGGATGGTCAGTTCACATTGCTGCTCGACATCACTTTGTTTAACAGGATATTGGTGAAAGACGACCGCGCCCGCACTTTCAACCCAACTGACCAGCGTTTCAATCATCCGTGGGGGGAGTGCGTTTTGACCTAACATTTCCGCTTCTTGGTTAATCATGCCAATCACCACGTCAATGGTTTGCCGACGATAGCGTTGAGCAATAGAACCTTCGGTAAATCCTTCGCGATAAATGCCACTGACGACAGGCCCTTGCGCCCAGCCCCAATCAAAGTAGGCTTTAATGCCAGCGTGTATCCGTTCCTCAAAGTTGTCACAACGGGAGATAGCCGAAACAATCCGCACCATTAAGTCCGTATTGGCTTTGGCAATTAATAGGTCAAATACTTGACTCATGCCGTTAGGAAACCATCGGTAAAAGGTTGGTCGAGATGTGCCTGTTTCTTGTAGCAGAAGTTCAACACTAATGTCCGTCGATTGGCGTGTGGCCAGCAGACGGCCAGCCGCAGCCAACACAGGCACTTGCCGAGCCGTCAGATCATCACCCGTGACGCGAGGGCGGCCACGCGGTTGAGTTGTATTTTTTGAGTTTGGGGTAATGGATGTAGTCATAGTTTAATCATGCCACATTTTGCGGTGTGGCATGAATTGTTTGTCCAATAAACAGCAATGAAAAAGAAGTTTTTCGTGCCCACTACAGACTAAGTCACTCTTAAAGTCGTAAGGCGCCACTGTTGATTTGGCCATAGATTTCGGCGGTCAGCAGTTGATAGCCCCGTTCTTTGTCAAGCAAGACATACAAAGGGTCTTGTACGCATTCAGGATTAAAGGCTTCTTGTTTTAGTTCAACTTTACGATATTTAAAAGTACCTGTGGTCTCTTGGTCGGTCTTTAAACGTAAAAACAGCGGAATTGCATAAGCGGGCAACGCCTGAATCATCGCTTGTGCCAACACTTTACCATTAAGTTCTTCGCCTGATTTGAGGGTAATAGCGGCCATACCTGCGCGACCATCACAATGTGGCACGGCTACGCCATAAACAATGCCGTGTTCAATGGTGGCATGACGTGCTAAAACGCCTTCAACTTCGCCTGTTGCTACATTTTCACCTTTCCACCTAAAGGTATCACCGACTCGATCTACAAATTGAATATGACGCAAACCTTGATCGCGGACTAAATCCCCCGTGTTAAACCACACATCGCCTTGTTTAAAGACATTGCGCAGCAGCTTTTTCTCACCTGCACTGGGGTCGGTATAGCCATCAAAAGGACGTTTTTTGGTCACTTCGCTAATCAATAAACCCACGCCGTTGGTGCCTACTTTTTCCATAAAGCCACGCGGGTTATGCACGGGTTCTTCGGCTTCCTGATCAAAATTAACAATGGCAAAGGTCAAGGGGGTAAAGCCTGCCGTTTGCGAGACACCAAAGGCATTAACAAAAGCGATGTTAGACTCACTCGCGCCATAAAACTCATAAATGCGTGAGATGCCAAACCGTTGTTCAAAGGCTTGCCAAATTTCGGGTCGTAAACCATTGCCTGTAATTAAGCGTATGCGATGTTGTCGGTCGCCAATATGTTCGGGACGATTGAGTAGATAACGCAGTAATTCACCGATGTAGCAAAAAGCAGTCGCATCAAAGTAGCGAATACGATCCCAAAACTTACTGGCACTAAACTTACGGTCGAGTGCAAACGTTGCTCCTGCGGACAGCACACTACCCAGCGAAACGGTAAGGGCATTATTATGATAAAGCGGTAGGCAGCAATAAAAAACGTCATCACGACGTAAACGCAAGGTGACGCCACCTAAGCCAATCATGGACGATAACCAGCGATAATGTGTCATCACCGAGGCTTTAGGTAAACCTGTCGTGCCTGAGGTAAAGATAAAAAAACAGGGTTGGCTGGCAAGAACTTTGCCCGTGCTTTCGGGGTTAGCTTCGGAGCAACGTGCCGCTTCTTTTGCTAAGTTGTGCCAGCCACTCGGCGTAGTTTCGGGCGCATCACTGCACCACATATAACTGAGACTAGGCGTTTTTGTCGGTGTAAATTCAGTTGATTCAATGGTTTCTCCACACTCATCACTGACCACCAATAACTTTGCTTTCACCAACTTAATGCTGTGACTCAGCACCTCGCCACGTTGATTGTGATTGAGCATCGCCGCAACAGCACCGAGTTTGACCGCCGCAATAACACACGCCAATACTTCTGGACGATTTTCCATGAGAATGGCAACAGTATCACCCGAACGAATACCTTGTGCGCTAAAGGCCGCAGCCAAACGATTTGACCACGCATTCAACGCTTCATACGACCATTGACGATCATCAAAGCGCAAGGCAATTCTTTTAGGTGCCCAATGTGCCCAAAATTCAATGACCTTCCCAATTGACTGCCGACTGTTGGGGTTTAGACCCGCAAAACGCAACAAGCCACTACGATTGACGTCTAATACTTCTGGAACTGCGCGTAATAGACCACGAGCAACATCGCGGACGGTAATTTGCTTGGGTGTCATTAATGTTGTCCTCAAGGTCAGAGAGTATAGCAAGAGCTGCCAAAAAGTGGTTGAGCAAGGCGTGTTCTATCGAGCGGTGATGAGCTTGTTAAGAAATCGCCCAATTCGGTTAATATATGTAACATAAGTGTTACGTTAAATCAATTGTATTGTTTATTCGGTGAGCTGTATTTGTTAGTAATAGAAGCGTATTTGATGTCTATTTTAGACCAATGATAAGCAGCAAACATCATCAACACCTTGAAAATATCATTTTATTAAGATGCGTAATTCGCCCGCGATTTAGAAAGCATGATGCCTGTCAGCTATATCGAACATTCGTGACTTGTGTGTTGGTATTTTTAATTATATGATGACCGTAATATAAAGAATTTTCGTACCTTCTACACTGGTAGAGTATCTAGTGTAGTTGGTTCTTTTTGGGCTAAGTTGTAACGAGGTGAATTGATCATGTTTCATTCAACAGTCGTTTTCGTGACGGGAGTGTCATCGGGAATTGGGCGCATAACCGCGACTCAATTTGCTGAGCAGGGCTGCCAAGTGTTTGGTACGGTGAGAAATTTAAAGACAGCTCAAGCATTAGCCAATGTGACGCTGGTCGAAATGGATGTCTGTGACGAAAGCTCTGTGTCGAGGGCGATTCAGCAAGTGATTAATCAGGCATCACGTATTGATGTCTTGGTAAATAATGCAGGCGTGGCGTTGGTGGGGGCTATTGAAGAGTCTTCACTCACCGAAGCTCAGGCTATTTTTGACACCAATGTCTTTGGTATTTTGCGAACCAGTAAAGCGGTTTTGCCCTATATGCGTCAACAAGGCACAGGCCGAATTATTAATGTCAGCTCGGTGCTCGGTTTTTTACCTGCGCCTTATATGGGTTTATACGCTGTCACTAAACATGCGGTGGAGGGTTTGTCTGAATCACTCGACCATGAAGTCCGACAGTTTGGGGGTAGGGTGATATTGGTTGAGCCCGCCTTTACAAAAACGACTTTAGATGCCAATTCGCCACATTCAGCATCAAAAATTAGTGCCTATGATAATGAGCGCAATAAGGCGGCATTAGTCATCAATAAAAATATTGCCCATGCTCCAGACCCCTCAATGGTGGCACGGACGATTGTTGAAGCTGCGACAGCATCATGGCAAATGCGTTATCAACCTAAAGGCCAAGCGGCATTATTAAGTAAGCTCAGACGATTTATGCCTTCGCGTCTTGTGGACGGTAGTCTTCGCAAATCATTTGGTTTAAGTGCATAACCAGCACGGTTTTAAACTAACTCTGTCGTTGAAAGGATTTTTTATGAATACAACTGCTAAAGTGGTCACGGGTGCTGCCAATGTCTCGCCAAATGCCACTAATTTAGCCACGGCTTGTGCGCTGTGTGCACATAACTGCGGCTTACGTGTCGATGTAAAAGATAATCGCATTGTCGCTGTTCGAGCCGATGAACTCAATCCGACAACGACGGGTTATAGCTGTAATAAAGGCTATGCCATTGATCAGTATGTGAATCATGCAAATCGGGTGACACATCCCCTCAAAAAACAAGCAGACGGCAGTTTTGCGCGCATCAGTTGGGATCAGGCGATTAACGAAATTGCGGCGAAGTTAAATCATGTTCGCCACACTTACGCGCCAAGAGCAATTGGTATTGCAGGCATGGGCGGACAAGGGGGACATTCCAGTGGCTTAGGCGCATTGCCCTTAATGTATGGTATTGGCTCTCCAATGATTTTTACCGCCATTGCCCAAGAAAAAACTCAACATACGCTCTGTGAACGACGCATGATGCGCACCACCAGCGATCAGTATTTAATACCCGATAAACATAACGCCAAATTTATGTTAATGCTCGGTCATAACCCATTAATTAGTAATATGGGGCACAACACCAAAGAAGCAATTCGTGACCTCGTTAAAGACCCCGAAAGGCGTATGGTGGTGGTTGATCCTCGTATTACAGAAACGACGCGCAAAGCGCATCTTCATTTACGCATTAAACCTGCAAAAGATATTTATTTACTCATGGCAATTGCGGGTGTGATTGTTCAAGAAGGTTTAACAGACCAACAATTCTTGCAACAAAAAACAGTCGGTTACGAGCAAATTATCGCTTTATTTCAAAACGTTGATATTGCAGAAATGGCACGTCGCTCAGAGCTAAATGAAGCTGATATTCGTCAAACTGCCCGCGAGCTGGCTACGACTAAACCTGCGTGTATTGTCTATGATTTAGGCATTGAGCATTCGTCACATAACACCTTAACTTCTTATGTTATTCACGTCTGTTTGCTGTTAACGGGTAATTTGGGGCGCGTGGGCGGCAATACTTTTGTCCAGTTATTTGGCCCTAAAATGCCTTATATTAATAATCCTCCGAAATCGCTGGCCGCAGGCATTGAAGCCGCGCCGTGTGTGACTCCTATGCCGCAATTTTCGCCCGCCTTAGTGCCTGAAGAAATTGAAGTTGACCATCCGCATCGTATGCGCGCCTTAATTTTAGATGGCGCGAACGCAGTGGCCAGTTATCCTGATACCCATCGGATTCGTCGCGCGTTTGCTAAGTTGGATTTGCTGGTTGTAATTGACCCTGCGATGAGTGAAAGTGCGTGGCTCGCCGATTATGTACTGCCTGCCGCCACAGGCTATGAAAAATGGGACTGGTCGATTTTTTGGAAACATATTATGGCGCCCCAAGTACGACCGCCCGTCGTCAAAGGGCCAGACGAAGCTTTGCCAGAAATTGAAATTTATTATTGCTTAGCACGAGAAATGGGCTTGGTCGCCGCTGCACCAAAACTACTGCATCGTTTGGCGCGTCATGCCCGTAAGCCGTGGGGAACGCCTGCATATTTGACCGCTTTGGCAACCGTAGCAGGCGGCAAATCAGCGACATCAATCCTCTCGGGTAAGTTTGATGTGGTCGGTAAAACCCTGTGCCAAATGGCTTTTTTAAACTATGAAGCTTTGGGGCAACAATTACCTGCACCGATGCTAGCGATGATTTGGTTTATGAACTTGGGTTATACCCTAAGTAGTCGTGACCAAATTGCTACGGCTTTACCTGAAACCAAAAAAATGCTCAATCCTTTTGCCGTGAGTGAGTATTTATTTGATAAAATTTTAAAGCATCCCGAAGGCGTACATATTGGTACGTTTGAGCAAGAAAAAAACTTTGAGTACTTTTGTGGTTTTAAAGATGGTAAAGCTCGAATCTATCAAGCCGATTTTGCCAAAGATTTACAAGCGTTAATGAAAGCCGACCCAGAGCCAGATAATCCTGAGTATCCCTTTGTTTTAAATGGTGGTATGCGTACGGCTTACTCGGCAAATACGATTATGCAAGACCCCGCTTGGCGTAAAGGCAAAGGCCCTCATGCGGCATTGTATATCTCTGTCGAAGATGCGTCTGCCTTGGGTTTGAAGGCAGGTGATATGGTAAAAATCAGCTCAAAGCGAGGTTCAGTGACAGCACCTGTCAAAATTGACGAAGGCACACGTCAAGGTCATTTGCATTTGCCCAATATGTTGTCGCAGCGTTATCCCGACTCCATCACAGGCGAACTTAAACAAACGGGTATTGCAGTCAATGAGCTAGGGGATGCAAGTGACCGTGACCCTTACACAGGCTGTCCACATACCAAGCGCATTCGATGCCGAGTTGAAAAGATTGATATGGCAGTTGCCGTGTAAATAGGGAATGTAGTTTTAAACTTTCGTCTGCATTCTCGCTAAGGATTTAGATAATTTGCCTAACTATGCTAACGTATGGTTAGGCGCGTGAGTTGTTGATTGTCATCAGTGCTCATGGCTAGGCCTATTTTGATTTTTAGAGAGTATCATGCGTTACGATAGTGAACATAAACAGCGGACTCATTTGCGAGTTATCCAAGAGGCAGCCGTATTAATTCGCAAATTTGGCCCTGACAAAATTGGCGTGGCTGGATTGATGGAGAAAGTCGGGCTGACTCATGGCGGATTTTATGCCCATTTTAAATCTAAAAATGAGCTGCTTGATGCCGCAGTCAACCATATGTTTGAAGACCGATTTTCGGCGTTTGAGCAGAGTTTGGTGGATATTGAACCCGCAGAAGGGCTATCGCGCTATATTGATTTTTACTTAAGTACAGAGCATAAAAACTGGCCTGAGTTGGGTTGTCCTATTTTAGCTTTAGCCAGTGATGTTGTGCGTATGCAAGCCAGTAGTCAAACTATTTTTGCGAGTGGAGTTGAGCGGCTGTTAGAAGCAATAACGGCTCTTTTACAGGCAATGGATTATCCTAATCCCAACCAGTTGGCCGCTTCAATGCTGTCAGAAATGGTTGGCGCGATGGTTATTGCACGAACGCTCGCAGATGAAGAACGTTCGGCTAGTATTCTTCAGGATGCCCGTGTAAGTTTAAAAAAACGGATCGGCATTGTTTGATGGGATTTTACAATTTTTAGTGTGGCGCAAGTTAGGCAAACAGCACCAAATGCTATTGTTTAGTCACTGAGTCTTAGACATCAAATGCAATGTCTTCAAATCCTGCCGCCTGCAGAACGTTAATAAGCTTTTTGAAAATGGGCTCAGACACTGTCGTCTTGTTCTTGCCCAAGAGTTTTTCCATAAGTGTACGGTTCCGCTCTAGCATAATGTGCCAAACGCCATAATTGGGGCGACTTGACTGTGCTTCGGCACTTCCAGCAATACACATTAGATAGCTAATGCCGTTATATGAAGCTCGATTCGCCCACCCGAAGTCTTCCATGCAGATTACGTCTGCATCAACGCCAACTTCTGTTAATGCGGCGACCAGCCAGTTCGAGAAGTCTTCGCCAAAACAGCAGTCATTGATGAAGTCTTCACCGATGATAGACAGATTAAAACGGTCTGTTTTACAAGTAATAGCGATATGCATAACTTCCTTTGATTCCTAACTGATTGCGTAAGGCGTAAGCACACTACAACAAAATAAAAAACTGAGATTACTTCAAAATCATAAAAAATAATACAATAATTGGCTGGTGCATTTTCCCACTTAAGCGTAATACAAAAGTTTAACAATATATCAACGATGCCGATTCTTTAACATCTTGGCCATCGCTGCATCTGGAGGCACACCATCTAAACTTCTTCCATTTACTGTAAGGCCATTTATAGAAGCTATTGCTGCGGTTTGTGCTGAACTAAGCCCAACTATTCGGCGCACCACATCTGGCCAGCCACGAAATTGGCCATTATTTCTTTCGATGATAATTTGCGAGGCAATTTCTGAGCCTACGACATGAATTAAATCAGTTTTCGATGCCGTATTAATTTCGACAAGATTTATAGTGGATTCGGTTAATTCTTCTTCGGATGACACATCATTAACACTTACTTTGTCTTTAGCTTGTTTATGGATTTTCAGCGTAATCTCAGAGCTAGAGCTTGATGTTGGACACACTTTCTCCTGAAAGCTAACTTTTCCTGAAGTATCAACACATTTATAAACGCCCGCATGGCTAACTAAAGTTGTGGTTATTAAAGCTAGAACAAACAAATAATTGATAAAAATATGTTGCATTTCCGACCAATCCTCTTGTGATATATCTTTAGTTTAGCCACAGTAATTTAAAATTTTCCAAGCGAATAACGCACCTAAAGTACCGTTCCACAAGTCTTACTCAAATCTACTTTTTATAGATTTAATGCTTATTTCTTGCTTCACAGAGTCGGTTTCACATGTGATGTTACCATCAAATGCCAGAGCCAAACTCTCCACAAGCTGTCACCGTTGAACTCGCGGCGATTTTTTTGACTTTCTTAGGACTGACGCGGTTATCGCTTATTGATTCGCCTTGCAATCGTTTTTAACGATTTTAGCCTCATCAAACGCGCTAATTGCAGTGCAATGCGTCAGTCCTAGCTGTCTTAAATTTAAGGCAGCGTTTACATCTCTATCATGATGATTGCCACACTCAGGACAATCCCATTCTCTCTCTGTTAACCTCAAACCTTCATGCTTAAAACCACACACCGAACACAACTTAGAACTCGGATAAAAACGGTCTGCATACACCACCTTTGACCCATAATACTTGGCCTTGTATTCAATTTGTCGTCTTAATTCATAAAAACCCACATCCGCAATCGCCCTTGATAATTTTCGATTCTTCATCATGCCTTGCACATTCAAATCTTCTAAAACCACCGTGTTAAACTGTGTCGTTACATAGTAAGACAGTTTGTGTAAAGCATCGTGACGAATGTGTGTTATCCGTTGATGCAGTTTAGACAACTGCATTTTCGCTTTCTGCCGATTGTGTGAGCCTTTCACCTTGCGGCTTAAGGCTTGACTTAACCGTTTTAACTTTTTGAGCTTTTTAGACAATGCCTTGGGATTATCCGCTTGATGACCATCCGAACAGGTCGCTAAGCGACTAATTCCCAAATCCACACCCACACAGTCTTGTTTCTCGACTGCTTGGCGTGGTGACTTTTTATCTAAACTCACCGATATACTCACTAACCATCTATCCGCCTGTCGGCTGATGACGGCATTGTTTATCTTGCCTTCCCCTTGATATTTAAACCTTTCTTTTAATCTGACCCAACCCAAATTCGGTATCCATACCTGTTTGTCTTTGACTTTAAATTGGTCATTGCCAATGTAAAATGAGTCGTGATGGCCTTTTTTACCAAATTGCGGATACGCGGCTTCACCGTTAAAAAATCGTTTAAAGGCCGTGCCTACGTTTTTTAAGGCTTGCTGCGCTGCATATTTAGTCACCTCTAACACAAAAGCAAACTCTTGTTTTTTAACCGCATTAAATTGTTTTCTCAGGGCTTGTTCGTTGGGTTTTGGCAAACTGTTGTCTTGTACATGGGCTTGATATTGGGTTTGCCATTCTTCTAAACCCCAATTAAAACTAAAACGTGCAACGCCACACGCTCGCGCAAAATAATTGGCTTGCTTGTTGTTGGGGTTAAGTTCTATTTGATGGGCGGTGCTGAGCATAGACCATAAGTCATTTAATAGAGGTGAATCTGATTATTCTAACTCATGACCACTGATGCTTTCACGGCTTTTTGGTCATGTGATGACACTCGTGCATAAGCTATCGTTTTACGCAATTCAGGTGCAAATTGCCCACAAAATTGTTGAATGTCTTGCCACAAATAACGCCGATGACCACCTACCGTACGATAAGCAGGTAATAATTTACCCTCACATTCCCATCGCCTGAGTGTGGATACGGATACGCCTAATAATTTTGCCGTTTCTCCAATGCTTAAATGTTCCATAGCCTATTTAGCCTAAAAAATACACTAAATAGGTAGGTTTTAATACTTTTTCAAGCTGCTGTTAATTACCCCCATTTTTTCTAGCTTTCAATGTTTATAATAAACACTACGGACAATAAAAAAGCCCGTAACCATTGAGGTTACAGGCTTTTTTGTATCACACTGACTTGCTTAGAAGTCTATTTGGTGCCAGTCAGTGCATATGGTTCGATTCCCTGTTTGTTAGAAAAAACCGCTATTTTTAGATATTTCAATACCTGCAACGATTTCTTGCTAACACATTTATTTACCTTTTTTACTGTTTTCCACCTTTTTATTTTCATCATTTTACGCCAAATTTACGTCTTTAGTTTTGTGTAATTTACATAATAGCGACGTATAGAAAACGTGGAGATTCTTGGCGTGTTGAAATCTGTGTTAATGGTAAGCGAGCAAGTGCTACATATGACATAAAAGCACAGGCAAGTGTGTAATTGAAAAAGAGGCAGAGTTAAAAAGCCAGCTTGATGATATTCCTAAGCATACGCTACGTGACTCTAGAGCGTTATAGGGATAATGTTAGCATCACTAAAAAAGGTCTCAGGTGGGAAACTATCAGAATTAATAAATTTATTAGAACAATATCATTTGTTGATGTGTATTTAACGGAAATGAAGCTTACATACTTAGCCCAATGGCGAGATGATGCATTGAAAACATTATAGCCATCGTCAGTTAGACGAGAAATGAATTTATTAAGAGCTGTTTTAGAGTTGGCCAAAAAAGAATGGGGATGGTTACGAGAAAATCCTTCTAATGATTTAAAAAACCTAGCAATCCACCTAGAGATCGTCTTATCTCTGCCAATGAAGTGCAAAAAATTACTAATGCACTTGGTTACGCAGAGGGGTTTAACATCAAGATAGAGACAAAGCAGCAGCAAGTTGCTATAGCATTTAGATACGGTGAATGTATTCACGGTTGATAATGAAAGTCTGTCAACATTGTTTAGACGGGCAAGAATTAAAACTGGTATTGAGGATTTACATTTTCACGATACAAGATATCAAGCAATTACTAACTTGTCTAAAAAGTTGACGGTGATTCAATTGTCTAGGGTAGTTGAGCATCGTGATTTAAAGAGTTTGATCATTTATTACAATGAGACTGCTACAGAGTTGGCAGGGTTGTTGAATTGAGTGATAGTTATATTTTATATATTGTTACCTGCTTAGGTTATCAATTTGAATCGAGAGCGTTGAAAAATGAAGATTGAAACAATAATCGAATCCATAACAATGAATATTGAAATTGCATTGGGAGTAGGTGTAGTAATATTAGTAATTTTTCCAATAGTTTACCAACGAGTTAAAATTAACAGGACTAAAACCATAAAGAATAACAATATAGTTTCAGGAAATAATTCAACTAATATTCAGTCAGATGGTAATGTAAAGCTCCATATTGGGGACAGGAATGAAAAATAGAAGGTTAGTTACGGGTGACAATTCAATTAATATTCAAGCTGATAAAGTAGAGATAATATTACCTGAAGAATTAATTGCATCTAATAATAATCCCTTAGATTTTTTGGAGAAATCTTTATCGATTGCATTGGGATTACGTGAGTCATCTTTTTTAAAAGAAGCAGCAGTTATTCTTGAGTATATTTATATTAATTTTGATTATAGCTATCAAAATAAGGCTACAATCCGTCTACTTGCCACACTCGCTGAAGATTTGGCTCTTCTTAAAATGGATTTGGGGTACATAAGTGGAGGGGATTTATCTGCTATTCCTCTATTTTTAAAAGCTAGTCGCCTCTGGAAAGCATCAGGTGATCAGATTAAATCAATATTTGATGTTCATATGTTAGGTGTGTGTTGTGGGATTTCAGGTGCCAATAATAGAGCTATTGCTATTTATACTGCTTGCAGAGCTAATATACCAAAAACTAAAAAATTTGAATCTATTTATGCGCATGTAACTCGCGATTTAGGAATAGCTTTAAATAGGAAGGAGGAATACGCTGTTGCATCAAATCTTTTGCAGGAAAGTGCAGACATTACGTCATATTGGGGATCCTCTTTCAATTTTGGTCTAGATGTACAAAAACTTGCAATAGCTTATGCTGGTATGAAAAAATTTGATGAGGCCTATAAAATGTTAGAGCTATCAAGTTTACATTTAGAAGAAAAGGACGATCTGACCTATGTGAAAAACCTTAATGCAAAGCATTTTTTTTATATAAAATTAGGCAATAAAGTAGCAGCCAAAAAATTAGAAGGTCAAATTATTGAGATTTGTGACAAAAAATTTCTTACACATCAAAAATCTGTAACAAAATTTCAGTCATTGACAGGAAAGGTGAAATAGTACCTTCTTTAAAAAATACAGACCCTATAATATGAATGTCCTATGTCAATCTCAAGATATTGTGTGGTTTTCATCTTTAATCAGACATTTACATGGCAGTTTAATATTAATATTTTGAACTTTATGGAGAAAAAATTGAAGTCGCCACTAAAAGCAAAGCCACTCCGAAATCCTGGCGAATCTTTACAGCAAGAAATGGATAATATTTTTTATGATAATGTGCTGCTTTATGTAATGTTGTCTACGTTTGCCTTCGTTATAGCTGGCTTAGAGTGGTGGCGTTGGTATGCGCATACTCCTCCGACTCCAGTATTATGGACAGTACTTGCAGTTGTCCTGTTTAGTATGGCATCGTGGAAAATTCGCATTGCTTGGAAACAAATTAAAAATATCAAATTGGGTATGGATGGTGAAAAAGCTGTTGGCCAATTTTTAGAGCGTGTTAGAGAATATGGAGCGAATGTCTTCCATGATGTGCCAGCGATTGGCTTCAATTTAGATCATGTTGTGATTCATTCAACAGGGGTTTATGTTATTGAAACGAAGACCTTTTCAAAGCCTGATAAAGGCGAAGCCAAATTAGTTTATGATGGTGAACAGGTTTTAAAAAATGGTTTTCAGCTAGATAGGAATCCAATTGTACAGGTAACAGCCGCAAGTAAATGGTTATGTGAATTACTTGAAAATTCAACTGGCCGTAAATTTCCAATCAAATCAGTTGTAGTTTTTCCAGGCTGGTTTATTGAGCAAACTCCAGAGGCTAAAAAAAGTAATGTATGGGTTTTAAATCCCAAAGCACTACCTGAGTATATTAAAAGTGGAAAAGAAATTTTACAGTTAGATGAAGTTAAGATGTGCTCATTTCATCTTAGTAAGTATGTTCGAGCATCTTGGGAAAGCATTTAGTAATTAAGCAATTATTTAATTAACAAGCATTTCGAATTTGAGTCTATAAATTATAAATAGATAACATATAGATAAAAATCAATAATAATTTCATGGAGAAGACATGAAAATAATAAATAACATTGCAATCGGTGGATATCGAAGTTTTGGTGAGATTCAATATTTTTCAAACTTTGAAAAGATAAACTTATTTATTGGAAAAAATAATAATGGCAAATCAAATGTGTTGAGATTTCTTAATGAGATATATCAAAATATAAATGAAAGAAAGAAGATAAAAATAGGGTAGTGTAAAAACTTAACGTGTTTGATATTTTTGCATAATTTCCTGATTGTACTGCAATATAAAGGCATGTAACACGGCCTCGTGGTTTTTCTTGGTTTTTGA
>Ga0209599_10000155_pt1 | contig 47219 bp, 49 predicted proteins | sample Shrwel_input2_FT_FD_187534 | JGI IMG/M metagenome (GOLD analysis project Ga0209599, IMG submission 187534) | Subsurface microbial communities from deep shales in Ohio, USA - Utica-3 well 1 S input2 FT (SPAdes) (version 2) ...
GAGGTTCATGCACGTGTAGCAGTCCTCAACAGATTTACGGAATTAGGTCGACCACTTACCCAAGTTACGCCTTAAATTTGGCTCAATTAGGGGCGCTTTGCCTTTCAAATCTTTGTGCAACAAAGCCTTGTGAACCATAAGCAGTTCCAAAACTTGGTGCCGCAAAAATAATACCATCAAGATTACTTGTTCCTGTTATAAAGCCTGAAGCCAGTTCATTTGAGTTTAGATTTATTGGTTTCTTAAAAACATACTCAAAAGCAATTATGTTGGAATTACTAATGTTGATATCAAGTTTAGTTTTTATTAGTGTTCCTATATTGATATTTGCAATAGCCTTGGTTAACACCTTTTGACCAGTAATTGTTACATAGTTGCTTGGATTTGGTGTTCCTTCGGGTGTCTGAGATATATTTGGATCAACTTCTAGATCGCCAATTTTACATTCACTCCAACTATTTGCACTAATAATTAATAAGCTAAGAAACAATATATTTTTTTTCATTACTTCACCCTAATTTTATTAAAAAGTGAAATTATATGATAAAAATTTTATGTGTAGAGTTTTTTCAGATAAAGAGGTTATCTAAAAAGGTAATTATTTTAGGGGCTGTAGTAGATAAGTTAAATATCAGTCCAATTTAATAGTGTTTTCAACTTTTGCTTTGGGCTGCCATAATTAAATCGAAACCTTGCGAAGCAATGCTTCTCATCTTTAATAAACATTGAAAAGGCATTTCGGTCAATATCATTGTATTTTCGAAGTACTCTTTTTGCCTGATTCCAAAAGTTTTCAATTCCATTTATATGATTCGAACCATCAGCAAAATGGCTTGAATGATTGATTCTATAGTGACTAAATCCCGCAACATCTAAAGCATTATAACTATGCCAGTAATCTGTATAAACAACACTATCAGGAGTGATTTTATTTGATATTACAGGCATTAGGGTACTCGATTTAGTATCAGGTACAATGACCGTATAGACTTTACCATTACGCTTGAGTAAACCAAAAACAATCACTTTACCAGCAGCACCTCTACCACACTTACCTTTACGTGCACCACCAAAATAGCTTTCATCTAATTCAATCTGTCCTTGAAACACTTCAATGGCATCTTGGTCAAGGTGAAACATAATGATTTGACGAATTTTCCTATAGAACAATGCTGCGGAATTAGGTTGTATTCCCAATAAATCAGCAGAAGTTCTATCGGTAACTTCAGCAATGAAAAACTCTAACAACCTTATCTGAATTTTTCTATTTAATTTACATCTAGTTATCTTCATAAAAGTAGATTATCACAGGGCTAATCTACTACAGCCCCTTATTTTATATAATGAAGTCAATATTTTGGTATTTCATTGATTTATTGGGAGTAAATTTTGGTCTTTATTGGGTTCGTTTAACTAATCGGATTGTTTTTATATTCAAATTTTTGTGTCATAAACTAATTTTTTCTTTTCTGAAATTGCATAAGGTTATATGATTTTCTTAAAGTAAATGGTGTTGTGAATCAGTCTCTTTAATAAATGTTAGAGTGTATGTGTATCTAGCTTAGTTTTATTAAGGTTTTGAATTAAACTTGAATGAAAATCTGTAATAGCTCTCTTTTATCTTATATTTCTTACTTTAAATGTTATTAGTGTAGTCATTAGTTTACTTGGTTGTGGGCCTAGAACATAATTTTTAAAATTGCTTATGATTTTTTTCTGATTGAGTAATACTATTTTTTGCAAAAACTCATTAATTCCAATAATAGGGGGATTCCTATAATTTGCAAAGATTTTAAAAACCTATATAAGTAAGAAATGTAAAGATTAAGGTTAGAACTTTGTTTCAATTAAAAGCTAGATAAACTTGTAGATTAAGTAATGACAAATCATATAAATTCCTAAAGGCATATTTTCAACTACTGATTAAAAAACTATTTATACATATAAGTTGTTGTTAATAAATAATAAATCTAAAAAGATGAATTTCACTCACTTTTTTATGAAACTAAATCATTTTTATTCATGTTGATGATCAGGTATAAATCACATCATAAAGAAATTAGATTTATCACGGAAATTAGGGTGTCAGATCAATGAGTAAAGAATTTAAATTTACGCTTAAGAGTATTCGTTTCGATGAAGACTATCGCCCTTCGGACAATACTCGCATTACCACCAACTTTGCGAACTTGGCTCGTGGCGAAAGTCGTCAACAGAACTTACGCAATACCTTAAAAATGATCGACAATCGTTTTAATACTTTGGCACATTGGGATAATCCAAATAGCGATCGCTATTCTGTCGAACTTGAAATTATTTCCGTTGAAATGAAAATTGATGCTGAAAGCAATACAAATGCATTACCTTTAATTGAAATATTAAAAACCAATATTGTTGATAAAAAAACCAATCAGCGCATTGAAGGCATTGTTGGGAATAATTTTTCTTCTTACGTGCGTGACTATGATTTTAGTGTGTTATTGCTTGATCATAATAAAAATCAGTCTGAATTTAAAACACCAGAAAACTTTGGCGATCTACACGGCAATTTGTTCAAGAGCTTTATTAACTCAGATACATACAAAGCTAACTTTAAAAAACAGCCTGTGATTTGCCTCAGTGTTTCGAGCAGTAAGATCTATCAACGTAGTGATAATCAACATCCAGTTCTAGGTGTCGAATACCTGCAAGATGAATACTCGTTAACTGATGAATATTTCCAAAAAATGGGCTTAAAAGTTCGCTACTTTATGCCGCCAAATAGCGTTGCGCCTTTGGCATTCTATTTCTCAGGTGATTTGTTAAGTGATTACACCAATCTTGAGTTGATCAGTACGATCAGTACGATGGAAAGCTTCCAGAAGATTTATCGTCCTGAGATATACAACGCAAACTCTGCGGCAGGAACGTCTTATCAACCGAGTTTGAAGAATCAAGATTATTCACTTACTCGCATTGTGTATGACCGAGAAGAGCGTAGCCGATTGGCGATTGAACAAGGCAAATTCGTTGAAGAGCAGTTTATCAAACCGTATCAGAATATTCTTGAGCAGTGGGCTAAGGGCTACGCTGATCAAAACTGTGCTGCTGTTTAACTATTCATATTGAGAAGATGATTGACAATGAAACTATTATTACCGACTTCAACAGCTGGCAGCTTACCTAAACCTTCTTGGCTTGCCGAACCAGAAAAACTTTGGTCGCCTTGGAAATTGCAAGATGAAGAGCTGATTCACGGCAAACAAGATGCGTTACGTTTGTCATTGCAAGAGCAGCAGCATGCAGGCATTGACATCGTTAGTGATGGGGAACAAACCCGTCAGCATTTCGTGACTACATTTATTGAGCATCTTGATGGTGTTGATTTTGAGAAACGTGAAACCGTTCGAATCCGTGATCGTTATGATGCAAGTGTGCCGTCAGTTGTGGGTTCAGTAAGTCGTCAAAAACCTGTATTTGTTGAAGATGCCAAGTTTTTGCGTCAACAAACCAAACAACCGATTAAATGGGCGTTGCCTGGTCCAATGACCATGATTGATACGCTTTATGATGGTCACTACAAAAGTCGTGAAAAACTCGCTTGGGAATTTGCCAAAATTCTTAACCAAGAGGCGAGAGAGTTAGAAGCCGCGGGTGTAGATATTATTCAGTTCGATGAGCCAGCATTTAATGTTTTCTTTGATGAAGTGAATGATTGGGGTGTTGCGACTTTAGAGCGTGCGCTTGAAGGTCTTAAATGTGAAACTGCTGTTCATATTTGCTATGGTTATGGGATCAAAGCCAATACTGATTGGAAAAAGACTTTGGGTTCAGAATGGCGTCAATATGAAGAAGCATTTCCTAAGTTACAAAAATCGAAAATCGATATTGTTTCATTAGAATGCCAAAACTCATGTGTGCCAATGGATCTGATTGAATTGATTCGAGGCAAGAAAGTGATGGTGGGTGCGATCGATGTAGCAACCAATCAAGTAGAAACGCCTGAACAAGTTGCAGATACCTTACGCAAAGCGCTTCAGTTTGTCGATGCAGATAAACTTTATCCATCAACTAATTGTGGTATGGCACCTTTAGCGCGTGAAGTAGCGCGAGGTAAGTTGAATGCGTTAAGTGCTGGTGCAGCCATTGTACGTAGAGAGCTTTCTGCTTAATATGCATCGAAATCTTAATATGTAACAGATTGCCGATTTTATTTGATTGAATCGGCAATTTTGGACTTGATTAAAAGTACATATCACTTCACTCAGTATTTATTTAAATCAAATATTTATCTGTACAAATCGAATGGTCTAGCTCAGTTAAAAGCACGGCTCAATTGCAGGAACTCAATGATGATTGAATCAACAGACTTTAAAAATGCGATGTCTTTTTTGACCAGTGCCGTGAGTGTTGTGACGACTACAGGTTTATCAGGTCGTTATGGATTTACTGCATCCGCAGTATGTAGTGTGACGGATTCACCGCCAACATTATTGGTTTGTATGAATAAAGCATCGAGTTCACATGAACATTTTGTCGAAAATCAAATTTTAACTGTGAATGTTCTAGGCGCACATCATGAACATATTTCGAAAGTATTTTCGTCTAAATTAGCGCCAGAAGAGCGTTTTAAACATGGAATTTGGACGGAGTTGGAAACAGGTGCTCCTGTTTTGGATGATGCTTTGGTGAGTTTTGATTGCGAGATTGAACAAATTCAAGAAGTTGGGACACATACTATTTTTATTTGTCCAATTGTGGCGATCCAACGCAGTCAGCATGACCAAAGCTTGGTTTATTTTAATCGTGCTTATCATCAGGTAGGACAAACGGAGATCGCCTAAGTCTAACTTCTATTAAAGGTTTCGTCTAATTTTTGGTCTTTATGATCGCTATGTAATTCAATCTATTGAAAATAATAGTGGATATGTATAAGTTGTAAAAAATTATTTTTTCAAATACTTAAAATAAAAAGTCTAAAAATAAAAAAGATGCAGTATATTTTATTATAAAAAAACTCTATAAGGCTATATTTACGAAACGTTATAGAAGGATCAATAAAGATTGTCTCATTGATAACACTCTGCGTATTACTAAAAGACTATATTGATTCATATTTCTGTTGATAAGATCAATAAAACAACTCATTGCAATAGCATAGGTAAAGAGAGCGACATCATGAGCAATAATAACGATTACGATATTTCTGATTCAAAAGATTGTGAAACTTATATTAATCAATTTATTCAAGATTTTACGATTCGATCTGCGGAGATTGGTAAAGGAACGATCATTAAGCGTGCTTTACCGAGTCGACAAAAACGCTTAGTGGGTGCGTGGTGTTTTCTTGACCATGCTGGTCCAGTCAGTTTTCCTGCTGGTGATGGCTTGGATGTGGGACCTCATCCGCATATTGGTTTGCAAACGTTTACATGGATGATTGAAGGCACCATGATGCATACCGATAGCCTAGGTTCAAAACAACTGATTCGACCAAAACAAGTGAATTTAATGACTGCGGGTCATGGTATTTCACATACTGAAGTTGCGCCTGATACTGAAACCAAAATGCATGCTGCACAACTTTGGATTGCTTTGCCTGATGACAAGCGCGATATGCAGCCTAATTTCCAACATTATCCAGAGCTGCCAACTGTGGTCAAAGATCAGGTTGAATTCACCGTGCTCGTGGGTGATTTCTTAGATACAGTTTCTCCAGTTCAAGTGCATACTCCGTTATTAGGCGTAGACCTCACAGCTCAAGCTGATACCAAAACTCGTATTCCACTCAACCCAAAATTTGAATATGCATTTATGGCGCTTGAAGGCACAGCACGTGTAAACGGTCATGAATTAAATGCCGATAATATGGTGGTGCTAGAAACTGGATTGACTGAAATTGAGGTCGAAATCAATTCTGCTAATAGAGTACTTCTGATCGGTGGAGAACCGTTTGAATCACCTATTTTACTTTGGTGGAATTTTGTTGGAAGAACGCGTGAAGATTTAGATCAAGCACGTGAAGATTGGATCAATCATTCAACTCGTTTTGGTGAAATTCCAGATTATCAAGGCAAGCGCTTAGAAGCACCAGTATTACCAGAGCAGATGAGGGCGTCGAAATGAGTATTATTGCAAGTGCAAAAGTTTTGACTTTGGCTGAACCTTGGAAAGGTGAAGTTAGCAGTGGAACACACCAATTTTTGACAGATAAACCAGAATCTTTTGGTGGTCATGATACGGGACCAGCACCTTATGATTTTCTGACAAGCAGTTTGGCCTCATGCACCATGATTACCTTACGAATGTATGCACAGCATAAAGAAATCGACTTGGGTGAGTTTAGTGTTGAAGTCGATTTTCATACCAATCGGGAACAACAGGAACGAATAGAGCGTCGAGTAATATTTGTACAACCGATTTCACAAGACTTAAAAGAAAAACTTCTTAATGTCTGTAGCAAGACACCAGTTACTAAAACTTTGTTACGCAGTTTAGACATTCAGACGGTGATTCTTTAAGGTGATAATGCTATTGTGCTTGGGCAAAACATAATTCTAAACGCAACTGTTAGAGGGATTGAAGCAGCAGTTGCGTAGCACAAAGCAGGCACACAAATGATTACCTTACATTATCTGCAATGCTCACGTTCGTTTCGAATACTGTGGGCATTAGAGGAGCTTTGTATGGACTACCAAGTTGAGTATTATCAAAGGTCGCCCAGTTACGCAGCTCCTGAAAGTCTCAAACAAATCCATCCATTAGGCAAAGCGCCAATATTAGTGGATGAGGATGATGTGATCGCCGAGTCCGCTGTGATCTTGGATTATCTGCAACAGCAGTATGATGCGCTTCAGCAATTTAGACCTCAGCAAGCTAAAGATCAAAGACAATATGCTTACTGGATGCATTATGCAGAAGGTTCTTTAATGCCGCTATTGGTGATGACTCTAGTCATCAACAATGTAAGTAAACATGTGCCTTGGGTAATTCGTCCGATTGCTGAAAAGATTACTGATGGCATAAAAGGTGGATTTATTCGTCCTCGTGTTAAAGAGCATATCCTCTATTTAGAGCAGTTTTTATCTGAAAATGATTATTTTGCAGGTGATTTTTCATTTGCCGATATTCAAATGGCATTCCCATTGATTGCCTTGCAAAAGCGCTTGCATGGTAAATATCCGAATATACAAGCTTTTGTACAACGTGTTCAAGAGCGAGCAGCTTTTCAGCGTGCGGAACAAAAAAGTTTGGATTCTGAGTGTTCTTAATATCCAAGCAAAAATAAAAAAGGAACGATAAATCGTTCCTTTTTTATTATCAATACAATTTTTAACGCTTAATCACGATGGAATCAATACCGCTATGTTGTAAGGTTTGCTGCGCTGCAAGAGCAGCATCTTGGCTATCATACGGTCCAGAGAAAACACGATACCAAGTTTGTCCATTTTCAACACTTTTCACCACATCGGCAGATAATCCATTCAAAATAATTTCTGCACGACGTGCATCGGCACTATCAGGGTCAGGATAACTACGGACTTGTAAAATATACGTTGCTGGCGCAGGAGCTGTTTGTTCAGAAGAACCGATAACAGCTGGATCTTCTGTTGTCGTTTCTGGTTTTGGCGATTCGATAATGACCACATTGCCCTGTTGTTTGGTTTCAGGAACAGCTTGTTCAGGAATTGGGGTCACTTGCTGTTGAGGCAATAAATCATAGAAGCGATAATCTTTGTTGGTATCTTCTTCTTGATAATGTTCCGATGGAACTTGATTCTTAGCAGGAACAGGCTGCCAAGGTTGCCAAAGCATAAGCATCACGCCTACACACAGGACCGCAAGAATTGCGACAAGCATGCCTAGCCACTTTGGAATAAGTGGTTTTTGCGGCTTGTTTGGTCGTTCAGATACACCACGTTGCGTTTTTCCAAACACCTGAAATTCCTCTTGATCCTATTATGTTATTTGTAACTTGAATCTTCTAAGAAACAAAGCATTATGTGTAAAATAATGCTTTGTTTGCGATATAAAATGTAGCAACCTTGATTGGCTTCAAACCTTTCTTTACATCTGGGCTGCTATATAGCCAAATATGACACAATGGTCTAGGTGATGTATTACATTGACTCAGGCGCTGATACACCCAATAAGTCTAAACCATTACGTAAAACTTGCTGTACGTTAATTGAAAGTAATAAACGTGCTTGCGATAAAGGGATATTGGCTTCATCAACAAATTTAACGCCATCTTGTGCATACCATCCATGAAATAATGCAGCAAGATCTTTCAAGTAGTTGCCAATTTGATGCGGTTCACAGACATTTGCAGCACGAATTAAAATTTCAGGATAAGCTGCTAATTTGGCTAGAATTTCTGTTTCAGTATCCAGTGCTAACAGGTTAGCAACTTGGCGTGCAGATGCGACGTCAAATGCAATGCCTTTCTCTTTTGCACGGTTCACAATACTGTTGACACGAGCATGCGCATATTGAATGTAATACACGGCATTATCTTTACTTTGTGAAACTGCAAGGTCTAAATCAAAGTCGATGTGTTGTTCAGATTTACGCATTACATAGTAGAAGCGTGCTGCGTCATTACCGACTTCTTTACGTAAGTCCCGTAAAGTCACGAACTGACCTGAACGAGATGACATTTGTACCATCTCGCCACCACGCCACAAGCTCACGAACTGAACTAAAAGTACAGTCAGTTTCTTCGAGTCATAGCCCATAGCATCTATTGCCGCTTTCACACGCGAGATATAACCGTGGTGATCTGAACCCCAAATATCAATTAGGTCAGTATAACCACGTTGTAGTTTATTCAGGTGATAGGCAATGTCGGATGCAAAATAAGTGGTTTGACCGTTACGACGTTTCACAACACGGTCTTTTTCATCACCAAATTCAGTCGATTTAAACCAGATATTGCCATCTTTTTCGTAAAGAAAGCCACGTTGATCTAAAGTTGTAAGCGCTTCATCAATTTTTTCAGCGAGAGATGCTTCGCTAAACCATTTGTCAAAGGTTACACCAAAGTCAGCAAGGTCGTCTTTAATATCATCTAAAATTGCATGTAATGCGGCTTGATGAAAAACGCGATAGCCTTCGCCTAAATGTTGTTGTGAGTTGGCAATTAAGCCATCGATATGTTTTTCTTTATCCCCAGAAAGTACGACTTTGTTGCCATCAGCATCGAGTTCTTCTGCGTATTGAACATCTTCGGGTACATCTTTGTAGATGTCAGCGACTGGACGAACCAGTGTTTCACCATGTTTATCTATAATGCTTTGTGCAATTTCTTTAACGTAGTCGCCTTGATACGCATTTTTAGGGAAAACTAATGTTTGTCCTGTGAGTTCTAAGTAGCGCAAATAGGTTGAGGTTGCCAAAATGTCCATTTGACGACCAGCATCGTTTACATAGTATTCACGATCAACTTTTGCGCCTGTTGCTTCAAGTAAGTTCGCAACAGTCATACCGTAGGCTGCACCACGACCATGTCCAACATGTAAGCTAGACGTTGGATTGGCAGATACAAATTCAACTTGGATTTTCTTTGCTGCATTTGCTTGGCTACGACCGTATTGATCTTTTTGTGCTTGAATTTGATCAAGAACGACGAAGCGCTGATCTGCATTTAAAAAGAAGTTAATAAAACCAGGACCTGCAATTTCAGCTTTGCTGATATCAATCACTTCTGGCAGCGCAGCTAAGATTTTCTCAGCAAGATCACGAGGTTTCATGCCAGCAGCTTTAGAGCCGATCATGGCAATATTTGAAGCAAAGTCTCCGTGACTTCGGTCTTTAGTACGGGTTAAATGGCTCGTATTGGTAAAATCTGAAGGAAGGATCCCTTGTTGTTGAAGGGATTGCACCGCATGATCAAGAGCTGCTTGTATTGCCGTATTCATAGTTACCGAAATAAATGTCGCGGAAAAACGTTAAATATAGCAAATTTCACTCAGTTTAGGGGAGTGATTTGTACATGAGGATATATAAATTTAGTTAGATGTCATTTGTAGCTTTTTCCGATGACTAAGAGCGATATTATGATTTTGGGCTAATGTTATGAATCAATCAAAGTGGCGATCGAATAAGACTAAAGTAAGGTAAATGGTATTGATAGCAGTATTTCACAAAACAGTTCGATCATTTATTTAAAAAATGGCTTGAGTGCGGCAGAATTAATCTAAATCAGCTTCTATTTTCTGGGTGTAAAATATAATTTTATTGATATGAATATGAAAAATATATTAATTTTGTAAATTATCAACAGTGTATATATTTATTAAATACTGTTGTAGATTGGCATCACTTTTTAAAATATCATTTTTATAGAAAATAGTATTAAGCTAATAGGCACACTGAGTTCTAGGAGAGTTCGCAATGAATTTCCTTCGACTCTTAGCTGGAAAATGAGATAGGCAATGACATCAGGAAATCATAGTAAACACCCTCTTTACATCCCTTATGCTGGTTACACGTTATTAGAATTACCACTATTAAATAAAGGTTCTGCTTTTACGGAAGAAGAGCGAACTAATTTTAATTTACACGGTTTACTTCCTCATATTATCGAAACGATAGAAGAACAAAGTCAGCGTTCGTATCAACAATTCCGTGCTTTTAATGATGATATTAATAAGCATATCTATCTTCGAAATATTCAAGATACCAATGAAACCTTGTTTTATCATTTAATCGAAGATCATTTAGAAGAAATGATGCCTGTGATTTATACACCGACGGTAGGTGAGGCATGTCAGCGTTTCTCTGATATTTATCGTCGTCATCGTGGTATTTTTATTTCTTATCCAGATCAAGATTTTATTGATGATATTTTACAAAATGTGAATAAAAACAATGTAAAAGTAATCGTGATCACCGATGGTGAACGTATTTTAGGTTTAGGTGATCAAGGCATCGGCGGGATGGGAATTCCGATTGGTAAGCTGTCTTTATATACGGCTTGTGGTGGTATAAGTCCCGCTTACACGCTGCCAATTACCATTGATGTCGGTACCAATAATCAACAATTATTAAATGATCCAATTTATATGGGATGGCGTCAGCCACGTATCATTGGTGATGAATATTATGCTTTTGTCGATAAGGTCATTGAGGCAATTAAACGCCGTTGGCCAAAAGCATTAATTCAATTTGAAGACTTTGCACAAAAAAATGCAATGCCACTTTTAGAGAAGTATCGCGATAAAATTTGCTGCTTTAATGATGATATTCAAGGTACTGCTGCGGTTTCCGTAGGCAGTTTGATTGCAGCAAGTAAAGCAGCAGGCAAACAATTAAAAGATCAAACAGTTGCATTTTTAGGTGCAGGTTCAGCCGGTTGTGGTATTGCTGAACAGATTATTGCGCAAATGGTGGCAGAAGGTCTGACTGATGCTGAAGCACGTGCTCGTGTCTATATGGTGGATCGTTTTGGATTAATTACGGAAAATCAGCCGAATTTACTCGATTTCCAACGCAAGCTTGCTCAAAAAGCAGAAGTTGTTGACCCTTGGGCGAGTATCGACAATATCATTTCATTATTAGATGTTGTGAAAAATGCCAAGCCAACGGTTTTAATTGGTGTTTCAGGACAGCCGGGTTTATTTACTGAAGAAATTATCAAGACCATGGCTGCACATTGTGAGCGTCCAATCGTGATGCCACTTTCTAATCCAACATCTCGTGTAGAAGCTGTGCCAGCAGATATCATTGAGTGGACAGAAGGGCGTGCTTTAATTGCAACAGGTAGTCCATTTGCTCCAGTGAATTATCAAGCAAAACTTTATAATATCGCTCAATGCAATAACTCTTATATTTTCCCAGGGATTGGTTTGGGCGTTGTGGCAAGTGGAGCAACCCGTATTACTGAAAATATGTTAATGGCTTCGAGTCGGGCATTAGCAAATTGTTCACCTTTACTGCAAGACCCTCAAGCAGATTTACTTCCGTCTTTGGGTGAGATTCAACAAGTATCCAAAATTATTGCATTAGCAGTTGCTCAGGCAGCAATATTGGATGGTGTTGCAGTCAATATCAGTGATGATTTATTACAACGGAAGATTGAAGAATCATTCTGGCAGCCTGCTTATCGAAAATATAAACGAATTCCATTCTAATGAAATGAAAAAAGGAGCTTAAAGCTCCTTTTTTATGCATCCAAAATTTCTTCTAATAGTTCATCACTTGGTGCAAAGTAATAAGCGCCATCAATTGCAGTGGTGAAATGTAAGAGGCGATCATGGATACCATCCCCTGATGTACCAAACATGCGTTGTAGCATGGCATCAATAATACTTAGGTTGTTGGTATAAGCGACAAAAAATAATCCTTGTTCTCCTTTACCATCACCATAAGGTAAGCTGTGGCGCAAGATTTCCATCTCTTCACCATCTTCATCTTCGACGACTGTACGTGCAACATGTGCATTTGAGGGTTTAACATCATCATCTAACTCAATGGATTCAAGTTTAGTTCGACCAAAAACTTGTTCTTGAGCATCGACTTTCAGTTGTTGCCATTTTGCTAAATCATGAATATAGCGTTGAGCAAAAATGAAGCTTCCATCGGCAAAAGCTTCTGCATCTTCAGGCAGTAAGGCGGTTTCAGCACGATCATCTGGAAACTGTGGGTTTTCAGTGCCATCAATAAATCCTGTCATATCGCGACCGTCAAAAAATCTAAAACATGGGCGCTCATCCAGTACCTCAACTTTAGTTTGGATTCCTGTAAAGAAAGCTTGGCTCATCGCGAAACAAATATCAGCCCGAGCACTGGCGATGTGAATAAAAACATCTGCTGGTTCGACAGGCATATTGAATGCGCCTTGCTCTGGATTCAGTTGTTTAAAACCTGTGGGCGTTTCAGTGTAGAGTTGCGACCAAAGTTCAGGACCAAAAGCAATCGCAGTTTTAATTTGGTCATTGGGGTGTTGGGTGATTAAGCGATCACGCGTGGAGAGTAATGCTGCAATTTGTTGCTTTAATTCTGAAATGGTTAGATCTTTTAAACGAAGAACAATAAAACGTGCATGATCAGAGGGTAATGGAAGAATGACAGATTGCGCAGTCATTAAAATCTCCTGAGTTATTTTTTAAAATTTAAAAAGAAATGATTGTGCCTGATGTAAGCATGGCTTAACAGTTCATTTGCTCATTTTATTGAATGAAAAATTTACGATTAGGTTTAAATAAAACGGTATAATTCAACTTTTATTGTGCTTGTTTATTATGTCTTTTCAGGTTTGGTTTGCTTTTATGTTGGCATGCTGGGCGATTAGTGTTTCGCCTGGTGCAGGTGCTATTGCCTCGATGTCCAGTGGCTTAAACTATGGTTTTAGGCATGGTTATTGGAATGCGTTAGGATTACAAATTGCACTTTTGATTCAAATTTTGATTGTGGCAGCAGGAGTGGGAGTACTTTTTGCGACAACACCACTCGCTTTTCAAATCGTGAAGTGGTTTGGAGTGGCTTATCTTATGTATTTAGCTTATCAACAATGGACTGCGCCTATTAAAGCAATTCAAATTGAACATGAACAGAAGAATAAATCAGCGCTCACTTTAGTGTTTCATGGCTTTGTTGTGAACATGAGTAATCCCAAAGCGATTGTTTTTTTATTAGCGGTGTTGCCGCAATTTTTAGATTTATCTCGACCTCAAGCACTACAATATTTGATCATGGCGATAACGATGGTGACGATTGATCTGATCGTGATGGCTGCTTATACAGGTTTAGCTTCAAAAGTACTGCGATTATTACGCTCACCTCGGCAGCAAAAGTATTTAAATCGAGGCTTTGCAGTAATGTTTAGTTGTGCTGCGCTATTGCTGAGTGCAATACAGCAATCTAGCTAAACGGATTGCGATCGACTTTTTAATTTTTGCGCCATGAAGATGATTGCGAAACAAAGAGACATGCACAAAACGATACTCAAACCTGTGGCAATATCGAGAGCAGCGCTAGACCATAAGCCAACTGTTACTCCAATTTGAGCGAGAATAAAGGCCCAAATCACCATTTGCTTAGGTGAGTTAGCAAGCAAGCGTGCACTCAATGCAGGAATAACCAATAATGCGCCCATCAGTAATGAGCCAACTGCACGTAGAGCAAGGACTGTAAAGAGTGCCAATAACAACATGAAAATCAAACGCTGCCAATGAGCATTTACACCTTCACTCATCGCAATATCCGGATCAATCGCGATCTGAATTTGGGCAGACCATGAGCGATAAAGCACGACTAATGCTGCTGCGATAACAATTGCAAATAGCGGTAAATCAGCCCACTCAATACTGAGTAAGTCTCCAAAAAGATAACTTAATAATTCTGGTCTTAAACTCGGAAGCTGTTGAATAAGTAGTAAGCCACTACAAAGCAAAGTTGCTGAACATAACGCTAATAAAGCATCATTTGGCAATCGAGAATCATGCAAAATCCATAAGATTGCAACCAATAGTGCAGCCAAACAACCGACACCTAGCCAAAGCGGTAAATGCAAAATACCTGCAATCGCGACGCCCAGTAACGTACCATGTGCCATCGTGTCAGCAAAAAAAGACATGCGACGCCACAGCATTAAACAGCCCAGTGGAGCGGTGAGAAAAACTAACAATGTTCCCATCATCCAAGCAGGCAATAGTAGTTGTAACCATTCCATCATGGCTTAGACCTTTGGTTCTGGATGGATATGAGGGCGAGGATCATGTGTGCATGGTTCAGCATGATCACTATGACCGCAGTGATTATGGTGATGTTGATAGAACATGCGTTGAGTACCAAAGATTGCTTGATACTCTGGATGTTGTTGGATGCTTTCAGGTAAGCCACTGCAACAAATATGTTTGTTTAGACAGACTACACGATGTGTGCCTTGCATCACCCATTGTAAGTCATGCGAGACCATGAGGACTGCACATCCATAACGTTCAGGCAAACTGCGTACATATTCATACAGTTCAGCTTCGGATTGAATATCTAAGCCTTGCATCGGCTCATCCAGTACCAAAATATCTGGTTGACGTAGCAAAGCACGTGCTAATAGCACCCGTTGTCGTTCACCGCCTGAAAGCTGTTGTACTTTTGATGATTGCAGCTTCTGAATGCCAGTATCTCGAATAATTTCTTCGCGTAGCGTAGTTGTGCAAATTTCTAAATCTAGTAAATCTTGCACACGCAAAGGTAAGCTGGTAGAAGGATTAAATTTCTGTGGAACATACGCCATTTTTAATTTCTTAGAAAAATGGACGGTTCCTTTATTGGGCGACATGATACCTAATAAGATTTTTATTAATGTCGATTTACCAGCACCATTAGGACCAATAAGCGTGACGATTTCTTTTGCGTCTAAAGCAAAATCAACATTTCTTAAAATATCTCTTTCGTCACGTTGGACTGAAATATTTTCGAGTCGAATAAGCGCGGAACTCATTGGTGTGCGTTGCACTGATGACATTTTCCAGAAATTTCAATAATACTGTGTTGTGCTAAGAACTGATCAGACGCAGCCAACTGATCAAGTTGTTGAATGAGTCCTTGTGCAGAAGCTTCTTTCACTGAGTGGCATTCAGTACAAATCAAAAATGCAGCCTGATGACCTTCACGTGGGTGACAACAGGGAATATAGGCATTAATTGAAGTTAATCGATGGATTAAGCCCTTTTCTAATAAAAAATCTAAGGTTCGATAAACCGTAGGTGGTGCAGCAGGGCGATCAGCTTGACCTTTGATTTTAGCCAATAAGTCATAAGCACCCATCGGTGCCGATGCATTTAAAATGAGTTCAAGTACTTCTTTGCGTAAAGGAGTCAGACGAGCGCCAACCGCAGTGCATAATATCTCTGCTTCTGCGAGTCGCGTTTTAATATCGTGATGACCGTGAACGCCATGTAAAGCATTATCATGTTCATGTGAACAAGAACTCATAAGTTGACCTCATTGTTTTTGTAGGATCTATTGATGCTTCTACTCAGTTTAGGTCGCCTAATCAAATATTTGATGTTTGCTTTTTCAGAAGATCTGAATCGAGCAAGCCACACTGATATCTACTAAGATACTTTCAACGAAGAGTGATTTTTCACAATCAATAGACTGCCTATAATAACATGCAATTAAACGATAACTATCTATATATAGTTGCTGTAGAAGTACATCCGTACATGCAGCAAAAATAGGCATAGGTATTTTTTAACTTTTGTTATATTATAACATGCTTAATTCTGCTGAGTAATATTGAAATGTTGCGCCTTTATATCTTTGTTTTCTTTTCGATGTTCAGTACATGGGGGTGGACTCAAAGCTTAGTGGTGTCAACACATCCAATTTACTTAATTGCTAAAGAAGTAACTGCTGGCGTTGAAGAGCCAGTCCTTTTGTTGAGTGATCAAACAGGACACGACGTGCAACTTACACCTGCACACCGTAAGCTAATTCAAGATGCCAGTTTAGTGATCTGGTTAGGAAAGGCTCACGAAGCCCCTTTGGATAAATTATTACACCAAAACCGAAAAGCGATTGCTTTGTTAGATTCAGGAATACTAACCGTATTGCCACAAAGAAGTTTGCGCGGTGCAGCATTAGCAAATACTATAGATAGCCATGTTTGGTTAGATCCGAATAATGCTGTGCGTATTGCATTTTTCATTGCGACTCTACGTTCTCAGCAATATCCTGAAAACAAAACTAAATACTTGGCCAATGCAAAAAACTTCTCTCAGCAGATGTTGCAAGCTTCGCAGCAGTATGACAGTTCCAATAAAAGTAAGCCGTATTGGTCTTTTCATGATGCCTACCAATATTTAGAGCGCGCGTTGAATTTAAAATTTGCGGGGGCCTTAACAAACGATCCACATATCCCGCCAACAGCCGCTCAAATTAAATACTTAAATGATAATCGTCCTAAGACAGAAATGTGTTTATTGGCTGAAACTTCAGCAAGTAAAAGTCAATATCAAAAGTTGAACCCTGTCATCTTTGAGTCGGTAGATGAAAGTATGCGTGGAGAAGATAGTTTTATCTCAGCTTGGAAAAAATTGGCTTCAAAAACCGATAAATGCGTATTAAGTGCTCAAAAATGATGAAAAAAATAAAAATCAATTGACTCTATCGTCAGTAAATATGCTAGTGAAAAAAGCAGACTTAAGTCGAGAAAAGATTGCATGTTCAGGGGTGTAACTCTATAATGCGATCGATTCGAAACGATCATCAATAAAACTTGTCAAGCAGTTACGCTGTAAGTGGATAAAAAATGAGCCAAACTAGTCGCTTGATTGACCGACGATTAGCAAAAGCTTTGGTCTTCTTACAAGCAAGTATGATTCCTGTTGCAACATTACTTGCATGGGGTCTTAAAGATACGACTGCTGCTTTGAGTGCCGCGCTTGGGGCTTTGGTATGTTGGTTAGCACATTGTTATTTTGCTTGGCAGTCGTTTAGAACGGCAGGCGCAAGAGCATCAAAACAAGTCATGCTAAATATGTATCGGGGTATGCTCGGTAAGTTTGCGATAGTAATCGTAGGATTTATATTAATTTTGAGCAATGTTAAACCGCTGTCACCGGTTGCGTTGTTTGGTGGATTTATCCTCGTTCAAGCGATGTCGTGGGTCGCGCCATTTTGGGTGTCACGTCTACAAAAACGAGTATAAAAACACATTTTAGATTTTTGGGAGTAGGGGCGAGATTATTGCAGTACGCATGATTCGTTTTACTTCTTTTTAATGATTGACATTGACCAGGTGTGATTTATGGCTGCTGAAGAACATGCCCTGACTTCGACCGAGTACATCAAGCATCACTTAACTAATATGACCTATGGCAAAATGCCAGATGGAACATGGAAGTTGGCTGAGACTGCTGAAGAAGCTCAATCGATGGGGTTCACTGCAATTCACTTGGATTCAATGGGTTGGTCTATCGGACTTGGTGTAATTTTCTGTTTGTTGTTTTGGACAGTTGCGAAAGCTGCAAATGCAGGTGTTCCAACTAAATTCCAATCAGCGATTGAAATGATCATCGAATTTGTAGACTCAAGTGTACGTGATACTTTCCACGGCAAATCACGCTTAATTGCGCCATTGGCATTAACCATTTTCGTGTGGATTTTCCTCATGAACGCAATGGACTTAATACCTGTTGACTGGATTCCATATCTAGCTCAACAAATTGGTGCAAGCGTGTTTGGTATGGATCCTCACCACGTTTACTTCAAGGTTGTACCATCTACTGATCCAAACATTACCTTAGGTATGTCTTTGTCAGTATTTGCACTGATCTTGTTCTATAGTATTCGTGAGAAAGGCATCGGCGGTTTCGTTGGTGAATTGGCACTTAACCCATTTAACCCAAGTAACAAATTTGCAAAAGCGTTATTGATTCCAGTGAACTTAATTTTGGAATTAGTAACTTTTCTTGCTCGTCCAGTTTCGTTGGCTCTACGACTGTTCGGTAACATGTATGCGGGTGAGTTAATCTTCATCTTGATCGCGTTATTACCGTTCTGGATCCAGTGGGCGTTATCTGTGCCTTGGGCTATCTTCCACATTCTTGTAATCACGCTGCAAGCATTTATCTTTATGATGCTGACCATCGTTTACTTGAGCATGGCAAGCGAAAAGCATTAATGGTATTGCCTGACTGTCACCTGATGGTTGGGCTTAAATTTTAGTTTAATTTGGTAATAACCTAACCTCTGAGGAATTTTTCATGGAACTCACTTTAGGTCTAGTTGCAATTGCATCTGCTATCTTGATCGCTTTCGGTGCTTTAGGTACTGCGATTGGCTTCGGTCTTTTAGGTGGCCGCTTCTTAGAAGCTGTTGCTCGTCAACCAGAATTGGCTCCACAACTTCAAACTCGTATGTTCTTAATTGCGGGTCTTCTTGATGCTGTGCCTATGATCGGTGTTGGTATTGGCTTGTTCTTCATCTTCGCTAATCCATTTGTAGGTTAATAGCTTAATTCCTAAATCCACATATTGAGGAATAGCGAAATGAATATCAACCTCACATTGTTCGGTCAAGCGATTGCATTTGCGATTTTTGTCGCATTCTGCATGAAGTTTGTTTGGCCACCACTAATCAATGCGATTAGTGAGCGTCAGCGTAAAATCGCTGATGGCTTAAATGCTGCTGAAAAAGCAAAAGCTGACCTTGCTGATGCGCAAGCACAAGTTAAGGCAGAATTAGATGCAGCAAAAGCACAAGCGGCTCAATTGATCGAACAAGCGAATCGTCGTGCAGCGCAATTGGTAGAAGAAGCGCGTACCCAAGCTTCGGCTGAAGGTGAGCGTATCCGTCAACAGGCGAAAGAAACTGTTGATCAAGATATCAATGCTGCTCGCGAAGAATTACGTCAACAAGTTGCTGCCTTGGCAGTTGCTGGCGCAGAGAAAATTCTGAACCAACAAGTTGATGCAGAAGCTCATAATGCCATGCTGAATCAGCTGGCTGCTAAACTTTAAGCGAGGCGAATATGGCTGAACTCTTGACGTTAGCACGCCCGTACGCCAAAGCAGCATTTGCTTACGCTTCTGAGCAAGGTGCAACTGACAATTGGTCGAATGCGTTACAAGTGCTCAGTGCTGCGGTGCAAGACGAAGCATTTTCCGCTTATTTAAATCGCCCTGAGCTGACTCCTGCGGAACAAGTAGGTCTTTTTGCAAAGGTTTTAGGTGAAGATCAAACTCAATCAGTGTCTAATTTTTTGACATTGCTTGCAGATAATGATCGCTTGGTTTTATTGCCTGAAATCGCAGCAGAATATGAATTACTTAAATCGCAGAACAACAACACATTGGAAGTTCAGATCGAATCTGCTTTTCCAATTGATGCGAAACAAGAGCATATTTTAGCTCATGCGCTTGAAAAACGTTTTAACAGAACTGTTCATGTGACTGTTAGCGTCAATCCAGCGTTAATCGCGGGTGTTGTGATTCATGCAGGCGACCAAGTGATAGATGACTCTGCGCTTAACAAGCTTGAAAAAATGCGGACTCGTCTTCTTGCGTAATAGCAATAAGACTGAACTTAAAAAAGATTGAGGAATAGCGCAATGCAACAACTGAATCCATCCGAGATCAGTGCGCTCATTAAACAGCGTATCGGCGATCTGGACACCAGCGCGACCGCGAAGAATGAAGGTACTATCGTCATGGTATCTGACGGTATCGTGCGTATTCACGGTCTTGCAGATGCAATGTACGGTGAAATGATCGAATTCGACGGCGGCTTATTTGGTATGGCACTGAACCTAGAACAGGATTCAGTGGGTGCCGTTGTTTTAGGTAACTACCTAAGCCTTCAAGAAGGTCAAAAAGCTCGTTGTACAGGTCGTGTATTAGAAGTTCCGGTTGGTCCTGAACTTCTTGGCCGTGTGGTAGATGCTTTGGGTAATCCAATTGATGGTAAAGGCCCAATTGATGCGAAATTAACTGATGCTGTTGAAAAAGTAGCACCAGGCGTAATTTGGCGTCAATCAGTCGACGAACCTGTTCAAACTGGTTATAAATCAGTTGATACCATGATCCCTGTAGGTCGTGGCCAGCGTGAGTTGATCATTGGTGACCGTCAAACTGGTAAAACAGCAATGGCGATCGATGCGATCATCGCTCAGAAAAACTCTGGCATTAAATGTGTATACGTTGCGATTGGTCAAAAACAATCAACAATTGCAAACGTTGTACGTAAGCTAGAAGAAACTGGCGCTATGGCGTATACAACTGTTGTCGCAGCTGCGGCAGCTGATCCTGCAGCAATGCAGTATTTAGCTCCGTATTCAGGTTGTACAATGGGCGAATACTTCCGTGATCGCGGTGAAGATGCGTTAATTATTTATGATGATTTGTCTAAGCAAGCTGTTGCTTACCGTCAAATTTCATTGTTATTACGTCGTCCACCAGGTCGTGAAGCGTATCCAGGTGACGTATTCTATCTTCACTCGCGTCTTCTTGAACGTGCTTCTCGCGTTTCAGCAGATTATGTTGAGAAATTCACGAACGGTGCAGTAACTGGTCAAACTGGTTCTTTAACTGCATTACCGATCATTGAAACTCAAGCGGGTGACGTATCTGCATTCGTACCAACCAACGTAATTTCGATTACTGACGGTCAGATCTTCTTAGAAACATCATTATTCAACGCAGGTATTCGTCCTGCGGTGAACGCGGGTATCTCTGTATCGCGTGTTGGTGGTTCTGCTCAAACTAAGATCATCAAAAAATTGTCTGGTGGTATCCGTACTGCTTTAGCACAATACCGTGAATTGGCTGCGTTTGCTCAGTTTGCTTCTGATCTTGATGAAGCAACGCGTAAGCAACTTGAGCATGGTCAACGTGTAACTGAGTTAATGAAGCAGAAACAATATGCTCCATACTCAATTGCTGACCAAGCTGTTTCTGTATATGCATCTAACGAAGGCTATATGGCTGACGTAGAAGTGAAGAAAATCGTAGACTTTGATGCTGCGTTAATCTCTTACTTCCGTTCAGAACATGCCGCGTTAATGCAACAGATCGATGAAACTGGTGATTACAACAAAGACATCGAAGCAGCATTCAAAGCAGGTATTGAGAGCTTCAAAGCGACTCAAACTTACTAAGTTTAGATTTAGTTAAGTTTGGTTCACGGATCAACCTTCGGAAGCTCGAAAGGGCTTTCGAATACTAGGTTAAGCGTATGGCAAATTTAAAAGAAATTCGCGCCAAAGTAGCTAGTATCAAGAGCACGCAGAAAATTACTCGCGCGATGCAAATGGTAGCTGCTTCTAAAATGCGTCGTGCGCAAGAGCGCATGGCTCAGGGCCGTCCGTATGCCGATAATATGCGCCGTGTAATTGCTCACTTGGTACAAGCGAATCCTGAATACAAACATCGTTATATGGTTGATCGCCCTGTTAAGCGCATCGGTTATATCGTGGTGTCTTCAGATCGTGGTTTGGCGGGTGGATTGAACATTAACTTGTTCAAGAAGGTTGTGCAGCATGTCAAAGCACAACGTGAGCAGTCAATTGAAGTTGAATTTGCTTTGATTGGTCAAAAAGCGGTTTCGTTTTTTAAGAATTACGGCGGTAAAGTGCTTGGTGCAACCACTCAGCTTGGCGATGCGCCAAGTCTGGAACAGTTGACGGGTTCAGTACAGGTCATGCTTGATGCATTTGATAAAGGCGAACTAGATCGTATCTATCTCGTATCAAATGGCTTCATCAATGCGATGACCCAGCAGCCTAAAGTAGAACAACTTGTTCCTTTAGCACCAGCAGAAGAAGGCGATGACCTCAACCGTACTTATGGTTGGGACTATATCTACGAACCAGAAGCCGAAGTATTGTTAAATGGTTTGTTGGTTCGCTATATCGAGTCTATGGTTTATCAAGGTGTGATTGAGAACGTTGCATGTGAGCAGTCAGCTCGTATGGTCGCTATGAAAGCAGCGACTGACAATGCAGGCGATCTCATCAAGAGCCTACAACTCATTTATAACAAGCTGCGTCAAGCCGCGATTACTCAGGAAATTTCCGAGATCGTTGGTGGTGCCGCTGCCGTTTAACATTATTTTTGAATTGAGGAGACAGCAATGAGTAGCGGTCGTATCATTCAGATCATCGGCGCGGTTATCGACGTCGAGTTTGAACGTAATAGCGTTCCTAAGATCTATGAAGCTCTCCAAGTTGATGGTACTGAAACGACTTTGGAAGTTCAGCAACAGCTTGGTGATGGTGTAGTTCGTACTATCGCAATGGGTTCTACTGAAGGACTTAAACGCGGTCTTAACGTGACTAGCACTGGCGCACCGATTTCTGTTCCAGTTGGCCCAGCTACGCTTGGTCGTATCATGGACGTTTTGGGTCGCCCTATTGATGAAGCAGGTCCTGTAGCGACTGAAGAGCGTTTGCCAATTCACCGTCAGGCACCTTCTTATGCTGAACAAGCAGCTTCTACTGATCTTTTAGAAACTGGTATTAAAGTCATCGACTTACTTTGCCCGTTTGCGAAAGGTGGTAAAGTTGGTTTATTCGGTGGTGCTGGTGTTGGTAAAACCGTTAACATGATGGAGTTGATCAACAACATCGCGAAAGCTCACTCAGGTTTATCTGTGTTTGCTGGTGTTGGTGAGCGTACTCGTGAAGGTAACGACTTCTATCACGAAATGAAAGATTCTAACGTTCTTGACAAAGTAGCAATGGTCTACGGTCAGATGAACGAGCCACCGGGTAACCGTTTACGCGTTGCGTTAACTGGTTTGACCATGGCTGAATATTTCCGTGATCAAAAAGACGAAAATGGTAAAGGTCGTGACGTATTATTATTCGTCGACAACATCTACCGTTATACACTTGCGGGTACTGAAGTATCAGCATTGTTAGGTCGTATGCCATCTGCAGTAGGTTACCAACCGACACTTGCAGAGGAAATGGGCGTTCTTCAAGAGCGTATTACGTCTACTAAATCTGGTTCGATCACATCGATCCAAGCAGTATACGTACCTGCCGATGACTTAACAGATCCATCGCCTGCAACAACGTTTGCTCACTTAGATGCTACTGTTGTATTGAGCCGTGATATCGCATCTTCTGGTATTTATCCAGCGATCGATCCACTTGACTCAACTTCACGTCAGTTAGATCCATTGGTTGTTGGTGCTGAGCATTATGAAATTGCACGTTCTGTACAGAACGTATTGCAACGTTATAAAGAGCTTAAAGACATCATCGCAATCTTGGGTATGGACGAGTTAGCTGAAGAAGATAAATTGGTTGTTTACCGTGCGCGTAAAATCCAACGTTTCTTCTCTCAACCGTTCCACGTAGCTGAAGTATTTACTGGCGCGCCTGGTAAATTAGTACCACTTAAAGAAACGATTCGTGGCTTTAAAGGTCTATTAGCTGGTGAATACGATCACATCCCAGAACAAGCGTTCTATATGGTTGGTGGTATTGACGAAGTGATTGCTAAAGCTGAGAAACTCTAATTCGAGGGGATCATCTCATGGCGACTATGCAATGTGACGTCGTAAGTGTTAAAGAGTCAATTTACTCTGGTACAGTGACGATGTTAATCGCTAAAGGTGCGGGTGGTGAGCTTGGTATTTTACCAGGACATGCTCCACTTGTTACGTTACTCCAACCAGGACCGATTCGTGTTCAGTTGGAAAATGGTACAGAAGAAATTGTCTATGTATCAGGCGGTGTGTTAGAAGTTCAACCTCACGTTGTGACTGTGCTTGCAGATACTGCAATTCGCGCTGACAACTTGGATGAAGCGGCAATTATGGAAGCTCGTAAACAAGCTGAACAATTGTTAGCAAATCAAAAAAGTGATTTGGACTCTGCTGCTGCTCTTGCTGCGCTTGCAGAAACTGCTGCTCAGCTTGAAACGATCCGTAAAATCAAGAATCGTGCAATGTAATTGTAGATTCAAGATTGAGAAAGCCACCGTAAGGTGGCTTTTTTATTTTTCGGCATCTTGAATAATTATAAATGTGCTATAAATTACAAATCTTAATTTAGAATTATTAGTCCAAAGAGAAAATCATCATGAAAATGATAAAAAGTCTTCCATTCTTTATCGCTATGGCTTTTGTAGGGTGTGCATCAGTACCAACAGCAAATAACCAACTGGATGAGCAAGCCAAGAACTTAACAGCACCTTCTGAAGGCCAAGCAGCAGTTTATGTATATCGTTCAAATAGTGTGGTTGGCGCTGCACTTAAAAAAGATGTATGGATTGATGGTGATTGCCTCGGAGAAACGGCTCGTGGAACATTCTTTTTAAAAGAAGTTTCCGGCAATCAGAAGCATACAGTTTCTACAGAGTCTGAATTTTCTCCAAATCATTTAGAACTTATGACTGAAGCCGGTAAACAATATTTTATCCAACAATACATTAAACCTGGTGTATTAGCGGGTGGAGCAAATCTAAAACAAGTCGATGAGCAGACTGGTAGAAAAGCTATAGCTCAATATCAACTTGCACAGTCTGGTAAATGCAGTAAGCAAACAATCACACTTGATAAAAAATAATAAAAAACCATCCTTAGATATTTTTTGATTATTTAGTACGAAGATTAACACTTAGCATGAAAAGGAAGATTGTGCTAAGTGTTAGAATCTGAATTATTTCCCAATAATAATGTCGCAAGCTTTACTATGTCCATTTGGATGGTATTAAGTTGTTTTTCAACTTGAGCAAAATCAATTTTTGAAAGATCAACTTGCCCTTGTAACAATGGCATATTTAACAACTGCTGATTCGCAGTTAACAAGCTTTGGCGAATTTGATCTACTTCACCGCTTTTCAAATTTAGTGATAACAAAACATCTCGAAGCCCATTCAATTCTTGTTTTAAATTATTAGTCGTGCTTTCTAAACTTTGAATATTTTTGTCTTGAATGGCTTGTTGAAGATTGAGCTGTGATTGTTTAAGTGTAGTTATATAGTCGTCAGTTTCGATTTGTAGTTTTGCAATATCATAGGCAATATTGAGCATATTGCCATCACTTAATTTTTGAACTTTTGCAGAAATTGTTTGAGTGTTTTCAGAGTCTGTAATTGTCTTTTCAATCTCGGTCTTCTGTTGGTTTTGTTCATTCTCTTGAGAGGTTTGGTCACAACCCACAAATGTAAAGGCTGTAGCAAATGTAAATGCCGTTAAAATAACTTTAGTAGATAGTTTTGCCACCATTATTAACAGCACCGAATTGCAAGAAGATCGTCACTATAATAGGAAAATATGAAGAAAATAAAGATTTTTGCAATTCAGCAACAGTTTAATGCTTTAGCCTATTGCTAGAAATATTTAGGTTTTAAAATAGAAAAGAACAGATCAACTGCTCTTTTCTATTATTACAAGTGCTTATTTTGCTAATTCAGCTTCAATCGCAGTGATGATACGCTCATCATCGGCAGTGATATCTGGTGCAAAGCGTGCCACAATTTCACCATTCTTACTCACTAAGAATTTTTCAAAATTCCACAATACTTCAGGTGGGTTATTTGGGGTTAAACCATAATCAACCAGATCTTTCCACCAAGGACCTTCACCAACCCGTTCAGGAATTGCCTGTGTTAGTGTTTGATATAGCGGATGTTTGTCATCACCTGCGACTGAGATTTTTGCAAATAAAGGGAAATGTACATCATAGTTGAGTGAACAAAATTGTTCGATTTCATCATTTGTGCCTGGCTCTTGCTCTAAGAAATTATTCGCAGGGAAGCCTAAAATTTCTAAACCTTGATCTTTTTTCGCTTGGTAAAGTTTTTCTAAACCTTCGTACTGCGGCGTTAAGCCACACTTAGATGCAACGTTAACAATCAGTAAAACCTTACCTTGGTATTGATCAAGATCAACCTCTTGACCTTTAATATCTTTCACTGGAATGTGATAAACCGATTGGCTCATTGGTTACGTCCTAATTTGTTGTTGTGAAAATACTTGTTTGTTTTAACTGCTAATTTAGTGGAGTGCAATGCTCTTGAGATGAATCCATACAAATTATGCGTAAAAGTAGGCATGACCTTTATATTGAGGCATTTTTAAGTTGGATTGGAGTTTGTCCAGTATAGCGTTTGAAGAATTCAATAAAGCTAGAGCTATGATGATAACCTAAGTGATATGCCAATTGTTTAATGGTCACGCCTTGACGAATTTGATTGATAGCAAAAATGATTTTGGCTCGATTCCGCCATTCCGATAATGAAAGTTGTAATTCTTGCTGGCTTAATCGCAATACGTGACGCTCGCTTACAGCAACGTTATACAACACTTGTTGTAGGCTCAAATTGAATAAATCGGGATCTGCAAGTTGCTCTAAGATTGGCGCGAGGATGGGATGGGCACTTTGAGGTAAATAATGAGAGTGTGCTGGTGCTTGTTTTAATTGATCAAATAAGACTTGCAATAGGTGTTCAAGGTACGCAGGTGATGAGTTCTTTTTTTGCTGCTCTAAAATTTGAATGACTAATGCACGAAAAAACGGTTCAATGCTAAAACAACGACAAACATCTCCTAATACATTGCCAAATTGAGGATGTAATCGGATACAGATGTAATGAATTTCATGTGCCACTGGTAATGATTGATGTTCAGTGCGTGGTGGTAGCCATAGCCCATAACTTGGCGGCGATAAATAGTATTTTCCTTCTATATCAAATTCTAAAGTACCGTTTAGACTGAAATTAAAATCGCCCCAAAGTGAAGTATGTGGACTGACAATATCATCTTTTTGGTAAAGAAATTCATGTACTTCAATACCTGTTAAAAAGGGGGATTGTTCAGCTTTTACATACTTCATTTGGGGTTCTCATTTAATTTTCACAAGTCATTTTAGGGTTATTTAAGCCTTTAGCTAGCGTGAAAATACTGATGAGTGCTAAAGCAACAAAGCTAATCACACCATAAATTAAGATATTTTCATTGAAGTGGTCAACCACGTAGCCTCCTAACAATGAACCTACAGCAATCATGACTTGGAACATTCCCACAAATAAGGGCATCCCTTTTTCAACTGCATTTGGCGCATGAACAAACATCCAAATATTAGCTGAAGTTGGGAATGCGCCAAAAGCAAAACCCCAAAGTGCAGTTAGTACGATGGCACCAAATTCATGGATTGCAAAGATTGGAAAGCCAAAAAATACCACAGCGAAACAGACACTCACAAAAGCCAGCGTATAGCGAACATTTAAGTTGCCGCTATAGCCTGCAAAGGCATTTCCAAAAATACCTGCAATACCGTAAAGCAAGAGTAGGGAGCTGATGGTGGTGCCATCAAATCCTGCAATATTTTTAAAGAAAGGTGCTAAATAGCTATAGGCACAAAAATGGGCAAGACCTATTAACAATACAATCAACATACCACTACGCGCTTTGGGAATTCTGAGTAATGCAGGCAGATCACGTAAATGAATGGCAGATTCTGGAATTAACTTGGGTAAAAAGACGATTTGTAATAACAACACAATCAAGCCAATTGCAGCTGTTATTCCGAAGGCACTGCGCCAACCATAAAATTCGCTCAGCCATGTACCGATAGGAACACCTAAGACCGTTGCAAATGTGACACCTGCCATCACGACCGCTGTTGCTTTAGCGATAGGAAGGTGAGCAGGAGCGAGTTTACCGCTTAGAGCAATTGCTGTTGCCCAGAATCCACCTATGGCAATTCCGAGCACTAAGCGACTCAGCAGCAGAACATTAAAACTCTCTGCAAATGCAGTAATGGTATTGGCGATGACCATAATTGCGGTGAGTAAGATTAAAACGTAGCGTCGATCAAGTTGTTTAACATAAATGGGCAGTAAGGGCGCGGCAAATGCTGCCATGACGCCAGGTAAAGTGATGATTAAACCAGCTGTACCCACAGAAATATTCAGATCTGTTGCGACACTATTAAGCACACCAACAGGAAGAAATTCACTGGTGACTAACGCAAAAGCGCCAATTGCAACAGCTAAAATTGCATACCAACTCCCTTGAGTTTTCGATGACTCGGTCGTGGGTATTTCGGGAGAATGAGAGTTTTCCATAAAAATTCCTTTATTGTTAAGGGTATAACAATAAAATTCTGAACAAAGTTTGTTTTTTATAACGATCGTTAGGAAATAAAATAGTTGATAAAAATCGATGCGTCAATTAATTTAATAATGATCGTTATGAAAATATCTGTGACCTTTATGACAAATGTACATGAGACTCTGCCGATACCTTGTGATGACAGCTTGAAAAAAAAGCGTGGTCGTCCGAAGTGTTTTAATGAGCAACAGGCTTTAGAAAAAGCAATGTTGTTATTTTGGGAGCATGGTTATGAAGCGACTTCAATTAGTGATTTAACCCAAGCTTTAGAACTCACTGCACCAAGTTTGTATAGTAGCTTTGGAGATAAAGCTGGGCTGTTTTATAAATGCATCGATTATTATTTGGCACATGAAGCTTGTCCGATTGTTCCTATTTTTTTAGAAGCCAAAACGGCTAAAGTTGCATTTGAGCTTTATTTATATGACAACGTTAAGCGTTTGGCCCAACCCAATAAACCAGCAGGTTGTATGTTGGTTGTTGCGACCATGAGTTGTTCCGACAATGCGCAGGCAGTGCAACACAATATTCTGGAAAAACGTTTGCAGACCAAGCAAAAACTGTTTGAGCGTTTAGAGCAGGGAGTTGCCAACGGTGATTTGTCAGCAACAGCGCCTTTACAGGAAATGACAGACTTCTATGCAACAGTTGTGCAGGGTCTGACTATCCAAGCACGAGATGGAGCGACTGTTGAACAACTTCATAAGGTGGTTGAACATGCGATGCGTGGGTGGGATTTATTCTCATCTTAATGTCCATACAGCGATATAAATGTCTGAAATACGATATTTCAATTATTTTAGACATCTTTCAGAATACTCTTGTTGTTGAGATTTTGTGAGAGCGCGGATGAGTCAGTTAAATAAATACCAAAAATGGGCATTTGTATTACCCTTAATTGCAGTCTTGATTTGGTCGCTCAACATTGCGGTGACGCGCTATGTTGCAGACTTTATTTCTCCAGTGAGTATTAGTTTTTATCGTTGGTTTGTTGCATTTTTAATTTTGACACCATTCATGCTACCGAAAGTATGGAAACAGCGTGATTTGATTGGTCCTTATATACCGAAGTTAGCCGTTCTAAGTGCTTTTGGCATGGTGCTCTACCAAGGTCTCTCGTATACAGCAGCACATTATACAACTGCGACTAATATGGGGATTGTTAACGCATTTGTGCCTATTTTCACGATTTTTATTTCATATCTTATTTTGAAAGATAGACCTAACCGTTTTGCAATCTTTGGTAGCGTATTGTCATTCGCTGGTTTAATTTATGTGATGAGCCAAGGTCATTTATCGAGTTTATTTGCTCAAGGTGGGCATTGGGGCGATGCGGTGATGGTACTCGCAGTTGGATTTTATGCTTTTTACGGCGTGTTCTTAAAAAAATGGCACCTACAACTGCCACTCATGACGAGTTTATATATACAAATCGCTTTTGCATTGGTGTATCACCTTCCATTTTTGTTATGGCTTGGATTAGATGGCATTAATGCAGAAAATGCAGGAAGTGTACTGTATGCAGGCGTGTTTCCATCGCTGATTGCACCTTTATTATGGATGGTTGCTGTTCAATCCATTGGTCCAAATAGAACCAGTATTTTTATGAACTTGATGCCTGTTTTTACCGCACTGATTGCTAGTTTTTGGTTATCTGAGCATTGGACAATTTACCATACGGTCGGAGGCATCATGATTCTGATTGGTATTATCTTGGCACAGAAGAAAACAATCAAAATGCCAATTCAGATGGCTAAATCCAGCACATAAATACTAAAATATGAGATGTGTTTGGTTAAAATATAAACAAACGCATCAAAATATTGATCTAATGATTATTCTTTCTATATGATTTACAAATATATTTTTAACAGATGCGAAATTTACGAATAAAAAAAAGCTGAATAAAAATATAAATATAATTTTATTTCACTTTTAAAACTGACAAAAATAGTACGCTTTTCACTTTTTTTGTTAGATAAATAATATATTTGTATAAGTTGAACGATTGATCCATAATACTTCACACAGCGAACTGATTCGTTATTAGAATGAATGAGTTGCTCACCAAATTTACGAACCCTCTGGATGTGATTATACACATCCTTTTTATGCTCAGTTATCCCTATATAACTGAGCTTTTTTTTGTCTTTTATTCACCTAACTAAGCGCGAATGATTTCGCCTGTGAGAGCATTCAAAATTCGGCTTGGTTCTTGGCTTAGCCCGAGTTTGCCTTCTAAATAGTTTAACGAATGGCCAAAATAATTTTGGGCTTGCTGTAATGTATGGGCAGGACTTAATCCAGCAGGATTTGCACTGGTCGAGACAATAAATCCGCCAAAAGAATCGCAAAGCTGTACACATAAAGGATGTGTGGTGACACGAACAGCAACTAAAGGATGCTGTCCTTTAATCCAAGTCGGAATGTGTTGGTCAGCAGGAAGTAACCATGTTGTCGCACGTTCAGTTGCTTGTCGATTTGACCAACTAGCAATAATTTGTTTACGAAGATCAGAACTAAGATTCTCAAGTAAATGCTCGACCTGTTGTATATGTCCAGCCAATAAAATCACCCCTTTTTCTACGGGACGATGTTTTAGTTCAAGAATGGTTTGAAAAGCTTGCTCGTTGTATGGATCACACCCTAGGCCCCATACAGCCTCAGTTGGATAAGCAAGAACTTGCCCTTGTGTTAAAAGTTGGGCGGCTTCAAGAGGTGAGGTGGTGATCATGGAGTTTTAGAGTAGGTTACAAGAAGAGATCTTAATTAGTTTACCGAATTAAATCACGTGGTAAAGCCTATTTACTTTTACGAAGACAGCTTTTCTCGTTTATTTATTAATAACATGGAAATCTCATACCGTTCTTGGATTGTAGTGTGAGTAAAATTTCTCTGCGCAAACGCATAAAATCTTGATATGCAATCTCATATTCTAGATTGGCGGATGCTAAAGCAAATCGTTCAAATTGGTGTTCAAGCATATTGCAAAAAAGCAAGATGAGTTGTTTTCTCATCAGACGCATTTTCTAGTTCTAAAAAGAATATTTTTTATTCTTGTTTGGTTGCATGTACGGTTTGTAGATAATTTTCTTCAGATAATGATTCAATGCGTGCTTGAGGACTAAAAACACGATATGTAAGAATAACTTGAACTTAATTTGCCATTATCAGAGTGAATATTGCCGTGCTGGTTTTAGACATGTATCGCACCAGCTGGATAAGCTATTTGGCTTCTAAGTTTTTATGCATTTGTTTTATATATAATTAGTACTCTAAACGATTGGACGGCAACGCAAATAGCGACCACCTTGTTGCATACATAAACCCAGTAATTCAAGTTCCATTAATTGAGAAGTCAGCTCCGCAATTGAAGTTTGATAACGTTGAGCCAATTGATCAAGATCCTGTCCAACCCAATCCAGTATTTGATAGAGTGCAATCAAATGAGCAGGAAGATTCACGGGTTCAATAGCAAGATTCTCAGATGGTTTATGTTGCGTCTGCCAATGGGTGGGCAATGCTAAATCTTCAATAATTTGCTCAGGATGATCAACTAAAGTTGCTCCTTCACGAATGAGTTGGTGGCAACCCTGATGATGTTCACTATAAATATGCCCAGGTATTGCGAAAACCATTTTCCCTTGATTGGCTGCTTCATTTGCTGTGATCAAAGAACCACTTTTTAACGCGGCTTCAACCACCAATACCCCTAAGCTTAAACCACTAACAATACGATTACGGCGTGGGAAATGCTGTTGTAATGGCATAGTGGTTGGAAGGAACTCGGTGATAATCGCACCTGCTTGAGTAATTTCTTGTGCTAGTTGTTTGTGTTGAGTGGGGTAGACGCTATCTAAACCTGTTCCAGTCACGGCAATGGTTCGATGATGTGCTAAGCTACCTTGATGAGCAGCATGATCAATGCCATGCGCTAGACCGCTGGTGATATAAAAACCTTTTTCACTTAAATAATAGGCAAAATCATAAGCGACCTGTCGTCCATGTGGACTGGGCTTACGGCTACCAACCATTGCGATTTGAGGTTGTAACAGTGCTTGCGCTTGACCTTGCCCAAATATAATCGGTGGATGATCTGAGTAGGGCAGTAATTGTGTTGGATAACCGATATCTTCAGCGGTTAAAATAAAATCCGTATGCTTGCAAATGAGCTCTATCAGTTTTTGGAATTGTTGTTGACCTTGCGCTGTTTGGAATTCTTCTAAACGTTTTAAATGATTAGCATGTAAACCTAGTTTTTGCCATTCAGTCCAACGATGAGGTTGAGTTGCTTGTTCACAATCACCAAAATGACGCAGAATTTTTTGAAAGCTAGGTAGGGAATGTTGAACCAGATACCACACCATTACGGTGTGGTAGTGGTGTGGTTGTAATTGCTTTAGCATAGAGTTAGCAATTAGTCTTCAAGACGTGGTGGCTTAATGTCTGAACCAATTTTAATTGGCAATTCACTCTCTAAGACATAAGCGTAGCTGATACGATCAAAGCTCTTAAAGATCATTACACTACCTAAATACTGCCCAGGTAATTTCACTTTTTCTTTCGTTTTTGGATCCTTAACTACTTCGCCATCTTGATAGATACTGAAGACTTGTCCAGTTTCAACGCCATCCGCCGTACCACGATCTACGGTAACTACACCATTTTTAGCTGCAGTACCAATTGATCCCATAACTCGAATGATTTTACCGCCATCTTTCACTTGATTCGCATCAATCGGATAGAACAGTGTCGGTAACATAGCATCTTGTTCAGCCATGATACGATCGCCACGACGGACTTCACCATTGTAGCTATCGGTCAGTTCTAAAGTAGTGATGTCATTTTCATTACGAATAGTCACGCCAGAAGCAACTTGAGTCAGTTCAACACCAAGATTCTGCTTTTTACCATTTTGATCAATCGCAAAATAAGGTTCGCCTTCGCGGAATACGCCGTAACGTTGTCCATTTTCAAGACCTTTACCGCGCACATAAACGCTTTGACCTTTACCTGCTAAGACACGATTATCAGCAGTACCTAAAATATAAGGTGTATTGGTAATCGCATCAGCCGGAAGAATAGTCGTACGCTCTAACCATTGTTGAATATGCGCCAATGGAATGACAGGGACACTATTGTTTAATGCTTCGATACGAACACGTGGACGTAAAGTTGTAGAAGAATTTCCAGAATAGCGACGAATAATTCCTTCACAACCATCACCTTCGTCTTTACCGACCAAGGGCTTACCATTCAATGTACAGAGTAATAAGCGGTCACCTGGATAAATCCAATGTGGATTTTTAACGTGTTTGTTGCTTGCCCAAATTTCAGGCCAACGCCAAGGTTTACTTAAAAACTTGCCTGAAATATCCCAAAGCGTATCGCCTTTTTTAACTACATAGACATGAGGTGCGCCCACTTTTACCGAAGGTGGGTTCACATTTGGACTCGCAGCATGGGCAATATTCACGCTCATGCCTAAACCCGCACAAATTGCGGCAGCAATCAGTTGTTTTTTTAACCCCAAGGCATGAAATGAGTGTATGCCGTTTAAAACCTTTTTCATTATCATAATTCCTAAAAATTATGTGTGTAGTTGCGTTATAATAACGACCTTACACACAATTTTTTGATCAAGCATTCCCTTCAGTTGGTTTTCTGATCAATGGCATAAATGAGGAACAGTATGGCCTTATTACCTATTTTAAGTTTCCCTGATCCCCGTCTTCGAACCATTGCTAAGCCAGTCGAAGAAGTCACTGATGATATTCGTCAGCTTGCAGCAGATATGTTTGAAACCATGTATGAGGCACCGGGTATAGGTTTAGCGGCATCTCAGGTTGATCATCATATTCAGCTTATTGTTATGGACATCTCTGAAGAGAAAAACCAACCGATGGTGTTCATTAACCCCAAAGTCACTCCACTGACCGAAGATACTCAGCCTTATGAAGAAGGCTGTCTCTCTGTGCCTCAAATATACGACAAAGTTGAGCGTCCGTCACGCGTAAAAATCGAAGCAATTAACCTTGAAGGTCAAGCATTTGAGTTAGAAGCTGACGAACTTCTCGCTGTTTGCATCCAACATGAAATGGATCACTTAAATGGTAAACTTTTTGTTGACTATTTATCACCATTAAAACGTCAACGTGCACGTGAAAAAGTAGAAAAAGTGGTGCGTCAACGTGAGAAAGAGAAAGTAGCAGTTAAACGCTAACGACATTTAGGTTCATTGAGATGCCTTTATTGTTTCGTGCTGGTTTATTGCTTGCATTTACCGCAATTTGTTTACAGATTGCGGTTTTCTTGCAGCCACTACTACCGAAGCAATATCAAATTGCACCAGTCTGTGAAACGATTACTCAGGCATTATTTATAAGTAAGATAAGCACTGATGCCCAAAGCTCAGCGCATTCTTCTCATCATCATTCGCATCAGTTTGAGCAAGATCAAGTATCGATGCCCAAACATGATCATCATGATCCGAATCATCAATGTCAGTACTGTACGGTATATGCCAATTTAGTCTTGCCACCTGATTTAGGTGTCAAAGAAGTGTTGGTTCGTATTCAAATTCGTCTGATTGCATATCAGCACGCATTTAAACATGTTTATTTTGCACTTCAACGTCTTTTCTTATTGCCACAAGGTCGAGCGCCACCGCTCTTTGCATAAATTAAAACTTTATTGTCCTTAGGGTTTTTAAAACTCTGACCCCGTTTTATCTATGTTTTAAGAGAGACCATAATGGCTCAACCTAAATTTTTATTACAACCGCTGACGGTTGCGATCTTGGCTGCTTCAAATACCGCAATGGCGTGGGCAGAACGTATTCAGCATGAGCAGACACATGTCTCAATGGCACCGATTGTGGTCACGGCACAACAACCGAATGAGCGCAATGGTTTAGTGGTGCAAGCTGATCCGAAGAAACCGATTCAACCCATCCCTGCGACAGATGGTGCCGACTATCTACAAAGTATTATGGGTTTTAACTCAATACAAAGCGGTGGCACCAATGGAGATGTGACCTTCCGTGGTATGTTTGGTTCCCGCATCAAGATTTTAACCGGTGGTACGGAGAACCTTGGTGCATGTCCTGCGCGTATGGATGCACCGACCTCTTATATCTCTCCTGAAAGCTATGATCGTATTTCAGTGATTAAAGGACCACAAACGGTTCAATATGCCAATACTGGTTCAGCAGCAACGGTGATCTTTGAGCGTGAACCTGAAAAGCTCACCCAAGACAAACCCTATCGTGGACAGGCCAGTGTATTGTGGGGTTCATTTGGGCGTTTAGACCAGAATGTTGAAGCGGCGATTGGTGACGAGAAAAAATATATTCGTTTAAATGCCAATCGCTCTGAATCAAATAGTTATCAAGATGGCGATGGCAACACCATACCGTCTTCATGGGAGCGCTGGAATGCCGATGTTGCATTGGGCTGGACCCCAGATGAAAACACTTGGCTTGAATTGACAGGTGGTAAAGCGGATGGTGAGGCTGAATATGCGGGCCGTAGTATGGATGGTGCACAATTCGCCCGTGAAAGTTTAGGCCTGCGTTTTGAAAAGAAGAATGTCACTGATGTGATCAAGAAAATTGAAGCTCAGGTGAACTACAGCTATAACGACCATATTATGGATAATTATAGTCTACGTACACCGCCCTTGGTTGAAATGAGCCATGGCGGCATGACCATGTTGATGCCAAACCCGATGGCGATGCAAGTGACGCGCCGTACCTTGAACTCACGTTTGGCGATGACGTCTGAATGGAATCAATGGAGCTTAATCACTGGGGTCGATTCTCAGTTTAATAAACATGGTGGCAGTATGTCTTCGCCGACCATGTCATCGATGAATGTACCCTTCCGTCAGGATATGCGCTTCCAGTCTTATGGTGCTTTTGGTGAGTTGACTTATCAATTGAACCTGCAGAATAAAATCGTGACAGGTGCTCGTGTAGACCAAGTCACTGTTGATGATGAGCGTGCTGATTCTAAAGCAAAAGGTTTCAATACCCAGCTTGAAAAAACCTTACCCAGTGCTTTTATCCGTTTGGAAAATCAAAATGCCGAGCATGGTGTGAACAGTTATGTGGGCTTGGGTTATGTTGAACGTATGCCAGATTATTGGGAGTTATTCAGTCCTGAACATGGTAATGCAGGTTCGAGCAATACCTTTAATGGAGTACGTCCAGAGAAAACCTTGCAGTTAGATCTTGGTTTTACTCAGCAGCAGGCGGCATTTAACTCATGGGTGTCGGCATACGCAGGGTTGATTGATGACTATATTCTGATGAATTATCACGATCATAGCCATATGCATGCAGGTGGACATGGCGGGCATGGCAGCAGTGGCATTACTGCTGGCGCGAAGAATGTGGATGCAACCATTGCGGGTGCTGAGGTAGGCATTGGTTATCAGTTTACCGATCACATTCAAGCAGATGTGAGTGCGATGTATGCGTGGGGGAAAAATACCACGGACAATACACCCTTACCACAAATCGCACCTTTAGAAGGGCGTGTGAATCTACGTTATGTCGCTGATAAATATACACTGGGTATGTTGTGGCGTGTGGTTGATCAGCAAAATCGTATCAGCTTGCATCAAGGTAACATCGTGGGTTATGACTTGAAACCAAGTGCAGGTTTCTCAACGGTTTCATTGAATGGTAGTTATAGTCTCAATAAAGATGTCGATCTTTCGGTAGGGGTAGATAACGTCTTGGATAAGACTTATACCGAGCACCTGAATAAAGCGGGTAGTTCGGGTTTTGGTTTTGCCAGTGAAGAGCAATTTAATAGTACCGGTCGAAACTACTGGATGCGTATGAGCATGAAGTTCTAATTAACAAAAAAACAAGGTGGCTCAGCCACCTTGTTTTATTTTTAAGTTAAGCCAAACAGTCTTGTTTAGGCATTAAGCTATCGCAGTACAACGGATTAAGTGCGCATTGCAAATCATCAATTTGTTCTTGAGTGACATAGCCTTTGGTGGTGAGATATTCAGCCACGCGATCATCCCGCAAGCTTAAAAATGCCGCATCATAAACGCCTAAATCTACAAATAAAGCTGCTGTTTCCAAGCTATTGAAATGATCTAAAAATACATCGTTTTCATGCATCAAAAAAATGTGTGTTAATTCTGCATTAGCATCTACGTTTAAACGTTGTGCTAATTGCTCTGGGCGAGTTTTAATAAATAATAAATCGGAAAGCTCATCAAATTGGCTTTTATCTAATTGGTTTTCACCATCTTTCACATGCCCCAACCATGCTTTGAACACTAATACTGCACCGCCACGTAGTAACATGCTCCACATCTGATGACGTGTTTCATGGTCGAGATGGGAGGATTCTGCCTCTAGGCTATCTAAAAATTTTTCTTCTTGTTGTGCCAGTTTTTCAAATAAGCCTAAACCTTGAGGTTGATAAGCGGTCGGTGCAAACACATCGAAATTAAGTTCATTAAATACATTTAATGCTAATGGCACAGCTGATTGATAAAGTGTATCTAAAGCACGTAAATGTATTTCATCAAGATTGCTTTGGGTGAAAATATTCTTCCAAGCGAGTTCTGGTAATAAAGCATTGGCGCTGTATTGGCGATAGAATTGTAACGCATTATGTTCTGAAGTGGCTTGATTGCTATTCATGATCATTGTCCTTTATGACGTTTGTGTTAGAAACCCAAAAGGAAAGACATAGGTTTCTATCAATTCGATCAATTTATGCGTGATTCAGAAAACAAGTAGAATACGACTAAAGTTGTATGTGTGGTTTTTTGTGTTAAATATTCCAATAAAAACAGAATATTAACTAATTGTAAGTAAGTGTACAAACGTTCACTAATGTAAGTGAACGTTTTTGCCATAGTCAAAAATTATTTGAGCATATTGGTCAATTTTTTATCAACCCATCTCTAGGTTTATGAAGTATTTTGCCTATGTTGCAAAATATTATGCTAATTCAGCCGAATTTAAGGCAGTGGCATAATTTTTAAACCAGATAACCATGCTCTCAAGCCTGCGGGTTTGAGTGGCTTTCTGAGTAAAACAATATTTTGTTGTTTTAAACGTTGTGGTAATTCTGGATCAGAGTCCGCCGTAATCAATGCGACAGGAATATGAGCAGGACGATACTGCTCTATAAAATCTAAGCCACGTTGATCATTATTCAAATGCTGATCAATCAACCAAAGTTGAATGTCTTCACTTTCAATTAGCTTGCGTGCTTCTGATGGTTCAGTGGCGGTAAAGATTTGATAGCCCCATTTACTGAGCAATGTACGCATGCCTTCAAGAATCGTCTCATCATTGTCTAAACATAAGACTTTATAAGCGGTGTGTTGAAGTGCGGTTACTTGTGTTACAGATATAGGAATGACAGGAGCTTCGACCAAGGGTACTTCAATCAAGAAGCAAGAGCCTTTTCCGAGTTCAGAATAAACATGCACAGGAAAATCGAGCAAGCTCGTCATGCGTTGTACAATTGCAAGTCCTAATCCAAGACCTTGTTCACCCCAAGGAGATGTATGCCCACAGCGCTCAAATTCTTGAAATAATTTAACGCGTTGTTGCTCATTAATCCCTGGACCTGTATCCCAAACGCCAATGCGAATATGGTTTGGACGTTGTGCAGAACGCAGTACGCCTACCACAACACGACCTTGTGCTGTATAGCGTAATGCATTGCTGACAAAATTTTGAATAATGCGTCGCATCCATTGCGGATCAGTATCAATCCAAAAGTTAGTGTCATGAACATTGAATTGAATATTACGTTGTGCAGCAATCGATTTGAATTGCAGTTCTAAATCATTCAATAAGTCATGTAGTGAATACGCTTGACGTTTAGGTTGAATAGTTCCACCTTCTAAACGAGCAATATCCAAAAGGGCAGAAAGCATGCTTTCTGCGCCGTATAAGGCACGATCTAACTGTTGTAAAGTCTGTTGATCCTCGGATGAATGTACACTTTGTTCGAGTGCAGTACTAAATAAACGCGCAGCATGCATGGGTTGTAATAAATCATGACTAGCTGCTGCAATAAATCGACTTTTTGATTGATTGGCTCTATCTGCTTGCTCTCTAGCAAGCTGTTGTTCTGTCAGTGCATCTGCAAGTTGTTGGGTTCGGTCACTGACTCTTTCTTCTAACACCGCTTCATTTTCACGGAAAGCGGTAATATCAGCGAAAGTTGTAACAAAACCACCACCTTCAATCGGATTTCCACGCATTTGAATGACTAAACCATCTTTACGAATGCGTTCAAATTCATGTGCGCTACCGACTTTCATCCAATGAATACGTTTGCGAACATGTTCCTCCACAGGGCCAGGTCCGCATTCGCCACGTTCAGCGTTATAACGAATCAAATCTGCAATTGGACAGCCGACATAAACCAAATCTTTGGGATAATCAAAAAGTTTCAAATATTGATTATTCCATGCAACTAAGCACATATTCTTATCAACCACACTCACGCCTTGCGTCATGTGATCAATCATGGTCATCAGTAGATTTTGATTAAAGCGTTGCCATTGTGATGCCTGATCGAGGATGTTGGCGACTTGCCCCAGCGCTAAGCCATTATTAATCATTGCGGTTGTGAGCAGAGTACGAGCAGAGGCAGCACCAATAATTCCTGCTAAGTACTGTTCGGTAAAGCGCCACCACATTCCATTGGCAACATGGTTTTCATTGAGTATGAGATGATTTTGCTCACAAAATTGTTGAAACGCTTGAATGGTGGGTTTGTCACCAGTAATTCGTTTGGCTAAAGCGAATAAATCACCAACTTTTAGACGCGCCGCATTTTGTGGTAAATCATTGAGATCAATTGATGATGGTGTGGATGGCAGCGGTTTACTTTCATAGTAAAAAAAGCTTTCAGCTTGAATTTGCTCCGCGACACTTGGACGATAAAGTCGAGAAATCCAAATATAAAAAACAATATTAAGTCCTAATGCCCACATCACCCCATGTGTCAGAGGAGCAAATGATTCAAACCCCATAATCGCTTCAGGACGTAAAGCATTAATATCCCAAGGACCAAATAATAATAAATGCTGTGAAAATTGTTGATATTGCTCAGGGAGGCTACGCAATACCGTTGGAAATAACAGCGTGTAGCTCCACATAATGAAGCCCACAATTAAACCGGCATAGACACCTTGTCGACTTGCGCCACGCCAATACAAACCACCAATCAGGGCAGGAGAGAATTGTGCTACTGCACTAAATGCCAGCAAGCCGAAAACGGATAGTTGATTAATATCATTAAAGAAATGAAAAAATAAAAAACCCAATAGCATGACGCTGACAATGCTAATTCGACGAGTTAGCTTCAAGACTTTGGGTAATTGCTGATCATGCCTAGAGATCACATTAAAACGCCATAATGCAGGCATAATTAAGTCATTACTGAGCATAATCGAGAGTGCAACAGAGGCTACCAATAACATGCCAGTTGAAGCAGAAAAACCGCCTAAAAAAGCCAATAATGTCAGCCAATCTTGTTGATAGCTAAGCGGTAGAGCTAAGACCGCGACATCAGGCGTTCCCAATGATTCAGGCAGTGAATGCAATGCCCAGCTAGCAATTGGGATAATCGCCATGATGGTCAATATCAAATATGCTGCGAACCAACGACGCGCCCCTCGGATGTGTTTTTCATCTCGTAATTCGACTACCGCGACATGGAACTGGCGGGGTAAACAGATCATGGCCAGAGCCGCGAGTAGCGTCTGAATCCAGAATGTTTCAGGAACGCCAAGTTGTTGTAAGTCATGGAAATGCTGACTGACATCTGAACTGACTTGTTTAATATTATCGGGCGATTGTAATAAGAAAAAACCCGCAACACACAGCAGTGCGAATAATTTTACAAAAGATTCAAACGCGACTGCCAACATCAGACCACCATGTTGTTCTGTATGAGCAATATGTCGTGTTCCAAAAATCATCGCCAATATTGCTAGTACAGCAGTCAACATCAGTACCCCATTGGTGGTGGTATCAACATGAGCATTTTGTTCAAGAATAACTGAAGCACTTAATGCAATTGCACGTAACTGCAAAGCCAGATACGGCACAATTGCAATTACAGCTAAAATTGTGACCAGGGCGGCTAGGCTGCCGCTCTTCCCATATCGTGCTGCAACAAAATCGGCGATCGAGGAAATTGCATGATTCTGACGAATTCGACCTAAACGCTTCCAAATATCATAACCAAACCAAATGAACAGCAGTGGTCCTAAATAAATGGGTAGAAAAATAATCCCTTCACGAACGGCTGCTCCAGTTGCGCCATAAAAAGTCCACGAAGAGCAATAAACGCCTAAGGTTAAGCTGAACATGAGCATACGACCACGTGGGCTCAATCGGCTTGCATGTTTTTCGCCGAAGAAAGCACAGCCGAATAACAACACAATATACAGGGCCAGAACCCCAATAATCAGCCAACTGTTCATATTGCCTACATGATCAAATTCCATTTTTTATCATACCCGATACGATGACGCTGGTAAGCAGAGTGCGTGCATTTAGAGACCAAAGTCTAAGTTACGAGTCAAGCATAATCTTGTTACTTTGGATAATGAAAAATCCCATGCGAAATGGGGTCCACGGCTGGACACAAAAATAAGGAGTTAATTATGGATGACTCACAGGTAGAACGTATTCTACAAAATCCAAAGTTTCAAGAAATGGTTAGCAGAAAACGCACTTTAAGTTGGACATTAACAGCAATTATGTTGTTTATCTACGTCGGATTTATGCTTTTAGTTGGCTATAACAAAGAGTTTCTAGCAAGTTCATTTAGTGGTGGCATTACAACCTGGGGCATGCCCCTCGGTTTAGGCATCATCGTGTTGTCATTTTTATTATGTGGTGTGTATTCATATATCGCCAATACGAAACTTGATCAACTCAATGAAGAAGCACTCAAGGAAGTTGAGGCAATCACACATGAAAAAGGGATGCACTGAGATGAAAGGGACGTCTATTAAAGCGATCATTTTCGCACTCGCAACGTTGTGTAGCTCAGGTATTGCATTTGCTGGTCCTGATTTAGGAGCAGCAGAGCAGCAAGCCACCAACTGGCATGCGATCATTATGTTTATGATCTTTGTTGGTTTCACGCTTTTTATTACCAAATGGGCAGCTAAGCAAACACAATCTACCCAAGATTTCTATACTGCGGGTGGTGGAATCAGTGGTTTCCAAAACGGTTTAGCGATTGCGGGTGACTATATGTCAGCAGCATCGTTCTTGGGTATTTCAGCATTGGTGTTTAGTTCAGGCTTTGATGGCTTGCTCTATTCACTTGGTTTCATGGTCGGTTGGCCGATTGTTTTATTCCTTGTTGCTGAGCGCTTACGTAACTTAGGAAAATATAACCTTTCTGATGTGGTGTCATTCCGTTTGGAAGAGAAGCCAGTTCGTACTTTAGCGGCAGTGAGTTCATTGGTTGTTGTTGCTTTCTATTTGATTGCTCAAATGGTGGGTGCAGGTCAGTTAATCAAACTATTATTCGGTTTGAACTATAATATCGCGGTTGTGATTGTCGGTTTATTGATGATGGCATACGTGATGTTTGGTGGTATGTTGGCAACAACTTGGGTTCAAATCATCAAAGCGGTGATGCTACTCAGTGGTGCAACATTCATGGCATTCATGGTGATGAAAGCTGTGGGCTTTAGCTTTAGCAATATGTTTAACCAAGCGATTGGTGTATATAGCCAAGCGCATAATATGAGCTGGGATGAAGCTGCAAAAATCATGGGGCCGGGCAAGCTTGCTGCGAATCCAATTGATGCACTTTCTCTTGGTTTAGCATTGATGTTTGGTACAGCAGGTTTACCACACATCTTAATGCGTTTCTTCACAGTAAAAGATGCGAAAGAAGCACGTAAATCAGTTGTTGTTGCAACAGGCTTTATTGGTTATTTCTATCTTTTAACTTTCATTATTGGTTTCGGTGCAATCTTATTCGTTGCAAACAACCCTCAGTTCCTTGATGTTGCGAAAGCGGCTATGACAGGAAAATTAGAATTGGTTGGTGGTAACAATATGGCGGCAGTTCACCTCAGTGATGCGGTTGGTGGTGACCTATTCATGGGCTTCATCTCAGCAGTTGCTTTTGCCACAATCCTTGCGGTTGTAGCAGGCTTAACGCTTTCAGGTGCATCTGCAATTTCACATGACCTTTATGCAAACGTATTCAAAAAGGGGAAAACCACTCCTGCATCTGAATTGAGAATGTCAAAAATTGCAACTTTAGGTTTAGCAATCTTTGCCATGATCTTAGGTATTTTGTTTGAAAAACAAAACGTTGCATTCATGGTCGGTTTGGCATTCTCGGTTGCATGTTGTGCAAACTTCCCAGTACTGGTGTTATCTATGTTCTGGAAAGGCTTAACCACGCGCGGTGCGGTGATTGGTGGTGTGGTTGGTTTGGTTGGTGCGGTAAGTTTAATTATCTTATCAAAAGCAGTTTGGGTTGATACCTTGGGTATTTCTGAAACGGCACCGAATCCATTTAATGGACCTGCATTATTTGCAATGCCATTATCATTCCTTTGCTGTTGGTTCTTCTCTGTAACAGATAAAACTGCTCGTGCAGAGAAAGAGCGTAAAGCTTTCGATGCTCAGTTTGTTCGTTCGCAAACAGGTATTGGTATCTCTGGTGCATCAGATCACTAATTAAATTCGATATCTAAATCAAAGCCCTCAATATTGAGGGCTTTTTTGTTGCTTAAATTTTATTGATGCATGCTCGCCAGTTGTTGTGATTGATTGCGATATAAAGACAAGCCCATTTTCTGTAAATGTCGTCCTTTATTTTCCAGAAAATGATTTAAGGATGGGAGATATTTAGCGCCTGTATACAGCGTTAAGTTTCGTCCAATCAGATAATAGGCAAACCATGCGGCAGATTGAGGTTTTAAACCTAGTTTCTGCATTTTATTGCGACCAATGAAAAATTGGGTAATTTCTAAATGTTGTTTATACGCTAACTTCTGTTGGAAAGAGCGAAGATAACGATATTTACGTTCAAATGGCTCTTTCGATAGGCTAGAGCCGAGTGAAATACTACTTGCATCAGATTCGGGATGTACAAATTGCATCCAATAAATCAATTTCCACCCTTCTGATTCTTTATTGACGAGCCATTTTTCTTCAATACCCATCAGCCAGCCAGCGTATTTCCAGAAATGTAAAAAGCTGTCGACTTCATCCGCACTAGGAAAAATCCCTAAAGCACGAATACCAATTAATACCACTCCGCTAAACGCGATATTGGTCATAGCTTGATCATATTGATTAATCGGTAAGCCCCATGTTTCTGTATCCCATTTCTCAGATTTATTTAGTTGCAGACGAACAAGCGAGTGAATGAATCGAACAAAAATCGTCGAGGTAAACCCCTTGCTAAAACGTTCAAAACCGTTTTGTTCAGTGATATCTACCCACCATTTTGTTGTCTCAGCCAGTCGTGTTCCTGCCTGTTTTTTTAATGCACCGGTAAGCACCAAAGGTTGATTAAAACCTGGATACATATAGCCCGTCATTAAAGATAGATCACGAAGAATTAATCCATTATTGATGCCTAATCGATAAGTAAATTTCAAGGCTGCATCAATTTTAGTTTGATCATACCAAATTGGTTTTTGTTCGATTAGATTAAAGAATGCTGTAAGTTCAGGAATCTGCTGCGGTAGTTTATCTAAACCCTCATACAGCGCTGTTTCAAAATACTTACGATGTTGTTTTGGATTTTGTAAAACCCATTGCATAAGCTGATCCATGGGTTCGTCACCACTCTGCAAAGCAGTATTGAGCGCAAGATACTCTTCATAGCTGGGTTGAATCTCTTGTTGAGTCATATAACCGAGAATTTTGGTTTTGATATTGGACTGAATCATGTCCTCAAACGAGGCGAGACGTTTTGGTTTGACAATGCTTTGCATGACTTAAAGCCTTTGATTGTTATTTAATCAAAGCTTAATATGAATAAATATTCGTATTCAATTCGCATTTTTATTGAGGCCTTGTATGAGAAAAATACCACAGCAGCAACGTGCCAAAATGATTGTCGATAGCATATTAGAAGGAACACAAAAGTGTATTTCTGAATATGGGGTGTTACATGTGACTACACCTAAAATTTCAGAAAAATCAGGGGTGAGTGTTGGATCGATTTATCAGTATTTTGAAAATAAAGAACAAATTGTGGCAGAGCTGTTACTGCGCAAAAGTGAACATTTGGGACAATCATTAAAACAACTGGTGATCTTACAACAACAAAGTTCTATTCAAGACATCATCACATTAAGTATCGCCTTTGGCTTTGAATCTTTGAAATCCGATCAAGGTTTTTTTATTGAAATTTTAAAAAATTGGCATGCATATAGTGATTCTGAAGCAGCACAAATATTGGAAAGACATTTTCTAGAAATTGGGATGTATTTATTTGGACGTTATTATCCGCATTGGGATTTTGAGACTTTAAAGCATAAGTCTTTTGTGATTATTAATAGTACTTTATTCACGATGATGCGCTATGCAAGTAAAAATACTTTCTTAATCGAAGAACAGCGATTACAACAAGAATTATCTAAAATGATTGTTTCATTTCTCGATACAGTATGATGCTATGAGCAAAATGACAAAGATAACAAGCGCTAGGAAAACAACATGCAAACGCTAAAGCTTTTTTGGAAAAATTTTCGTGTATTACCCTCGGCATGGTTGTTATTGGTCCAACTCGCGCTTTTGATTTTAGCTGTATTTACCTATTCAGATAGTGAATATCGCGCTTTAACGTGGTCACTTGGTGTATTAGCACTATTGATTATTGCGAAGGTGATCCGCCAAACGCCAGTATTTACATTTTGGGGATTGTTTTTTGTCGTTGGTGCTTTTGCATTTTCGATTTTAATCTATGCAGGCTATGACAATAAAACAATTCAAATTACTGCTTATAGCTTTGAAGCCCTTGCATATTTTTATGCAGCTTATGGTTTATTACGTTATATGTTTGCAGATCGTTATCTGACTAAAGATGAATTGTTTGCAGCAGGTGCAGTCTTTACTTTAATTGCTTGGGCATTTGCATTTTTATTTAGCATTTGTCAGCTTTTACTACCGAATAGTTTTCAAAATCCGAATAATCCACAAGAATTACAGCGTTGGTTGGATCTTTTGTTTCTTAGCTTCAGTCTTCAATCTGCTACTGGCTTGTCTGATCTTTTACCGATTCGCCCTGCTGCGCGAGTATTGGCAATGTTACAGATGTTCTGTGGCGTAATGTATTTAGCAGTAATCGTGTCTAGATTAATTGCTTTGCAATATATTCCACACTCAAATACTCAATCTACAGATAAAGAATAGTGTGTTACAGCTTTACAACTGCGTTAATTTTCACGTTTCTTATAATAAATATCGAGTTTTACATTTTTTAAACTCGCTTTTATTCACATTGTGAATGTCTTATTTGACCAATAGGTCTATCCATTATCATTACAATAACGTGGGGGAATTATGCCTTCCAAGCCATCTTCGCAGTTTGCGAATGTGAATCCAAACGTGTTTTTAAGCACGGTCATTATCATTGCAATTTTTCTTGCAATCGTGGTGA
>Ga0209599_10000156_pt1 | contig 47166 bp, 33 predicted proteins | sample Shrwel_input2_FT_FD_187534 | JGI IMG/M metagenome (GOLD analysis project Ga0209599, IMG submission 187534) | Subsurface microbial communities from deep shales in Ohio, USA - Utica-3 well 1 S input2 FT (SPAdes) (version 2) ...
GATAATGGCCGTCAAAATAAAAATAAGCGGGTGAAAAAATCACCATTCTTAACATTTGTCGAGGGTAAAATCATGTTTAAACCAATAGCCGCAGCCATTATGGTTAGCTTGCTGTGCTTGCCTGTCACCAGTTTTGCTGCCAAAGGCGATGATGTTGAAGATTTACGCGAAACTAAACGTACCAACGAATGGGTTTTAGTTAAAAAAGATAAACTCAAAAATATCACGACATGGGCAAAACGCGAAGATGGTAAAAATATTCGTTCCTTTAAAGTGGATATGATTGCCGATGCCGATTTAGAAACCGTAGCGCGAGTGCATTTTGATGTCGAAAACATTAAGCGTTGGTTTTGGGAAACCAAAGAATCGCGGATGCTAAAGAAGGTTAATGATAAAGAATTTTATTATTATCAAGTGTTTAACGCACCATTAACCATTCCTGATCGTGATTCGGTATTACGCGCTTTTGTTGAGCCGTTTAATGCCAAACGGGGTTACATGGCTATTAAACTAGAGGCCGCGCCCGATTTTATGCCGCCACAACCAGGTCGGGTACGCGTACAAGCCCAAAATTACTATGTCAAGTTTACCCCAATTGACAAAAAAACTACCCGTATTGAGGCCGAAGGTTATGTTGATCCAGGTGGGGTAACACCTGCATGGGCGATTAACTTTGTACAGCGTAGTGCGCCTTATGTAACGATGGTTGGTTTAGCGCGAATGTTGCAATTACCATATTATCAAGAAAGTAAAGATGAGATGCCTTTTACGCACATGGAATAGCTCAGGATTTGGGTGTTTCATCAATGATAGCCTCCAAACGGAGGCTTTTTTTTGTGTGTTTTATGAGTTTTTTGCTTGTTGATTGAGAGCAAACAGGTTACAAGAGAAACGCCTCTGTCTAGGAGATTTAATCATGGGTAGTTTGTTAGTCATCATTTTTGTTGGTTTTGCCTTTGTTTTGGCTTACAAAGCCATTCAACAAGTGCCGCAAGGTTACGAATACACAGTCGAGTCATTTGGGCGTTATACTAAAACCTTACAACCAGGGTTGCATTTTTTAATGCCGTTTGTTGAGCGAGTAGGAGCTAAACTCAATATGATGGAACAGGTGCTTGATGTACCGCCCCAACAAGTGATTTCACGCGATAATGCGATGGTCACCATAGATGCAGTATGTTTTTATCAAATTATCAAAGCAGCTCAAGCCGCTTATGAAATCAGTGATTTAGATTATGCGATTCGTAATTTAACGATGACCAATATTCGGACGGTGATTGGCTCTTTAGAATTAGATGCCATGTTATCGCAACGTGACCAAATGAACGCACAATTATTGGCCACTATTGACCAAGCGACTAATCCTTGGGGTGTCAAAATTACCCGTGTTGAAATTAAAGATATTACCCCTTCACATGATTTAGTTGAGGCTATGGCCTCACAAATGAAAGCAGAGCGCACCAAACGCGCACAAATTTTAGATGCCGAAGGCCATCGTCAAGCCGCGATTTTAAAAGCTGAAGGTGATAAACAAGCGGTCATTTTGATTGCCGAAGGTGACCGTCAAGCGGCATTTTTAGAGTCAGAAGCGCGCGAGCGTCAAGCTCAAGCCGAAGCTCAGGCTACCTTAGTGGTATCGCAAGCGATTGCACAAGGTAACATCCATGCGGTAAATTATTTTGTTGCACAAAAATACATCGAAGCATTGGGTGAAATTGCCAAAGCACCCAATAGCAAATTAGTATTGATGCCTTTGGAAGCCTCTAGTGTTATTGGCGCGATTGGTGGTATTGGTGAGTTTATGGCCGATTTAAAAACAGGTGAAAAAGTCACCACCCATCAGCCTGCTCCTTTATTTAATAGGTAATGTTTATGTGGCAAGAAGCGTATTTGTGGTGGGCTGCATTTGGCTTTTTACTGCTTATTGTAGAAATGATTACCGGAACGTTTTTCTTTTTAGCGGTGGCGGCGGCGGCATTTGGTACAACACTGATTGCTTATATAACCGCAGATTATTTGCTGCAATGGGCAGGTTTTGCCACGTTTAGTATTGTCGCACTGGTATTATGGAAAAAATTGCGTAAAAAACCACAGCATCAACATGATGCGGCCAGTGGCTTAAACAACCGTATGCGTCATTTAATTGGCCGTCAAGCCACGTTAACCGAGCCAATCAGCAATGGTATAGGACGGATAAATGTGGATGATAGTTGGTGGAAAGTGACGGGCGCAGATATGCCCATTGGCACTCATGTTAAAGTGACTGCTATTAACGAAATGATTTTAACTGTAGAAAAGGTGTCTTTATGAAACTGCAACGTATCGAAATTATTTATGATTTTCCACAGCCTGTCGAAAAGATTTTTGCTTGGATGGGTAATCATAATAACTTGGGACAAATTTTTACCCCATTTAACGTCACCCGTATTAAAGATGGTCAAGGTGATGTCAACGGTTTAGGTTCAGTGCGTAAACTCAGTGCTTTTCCTTTATTACCTGTTGAAGAAACAGTCACTGTGTTTCAACCCAATCAACTGATTGAATATAAAGTGACCAGTAAATTAGCCCCTATTAAAGAACATTTGGGCGTGATGTTATTTGAGCCATACAACGGCGGCACACGTTTACGTTATAGCATTAGTTTCAAAGGCGTAGTGCCATTGTTAGGGCCTGTGGTCAAAGTGGCTTTACAACAAGGTATTAAGCGTGGCTTAGGCAAACTTGCCAAAATGCCGTTGTAATTGTTGATGACTTTTTCTCTTGAAGAACGTCACGAACGCCGCTTTAACGTCAATGGTCGGTTGATGGCGGCACGTTGTTGGCATGACAGCAACAAACCGCCGATATTGGCTTTGCATGGCTGGCTAGATAATGCCGCTACTTTTGATTTATTAGCCCCACAGTTATCCGATTATTATATTGTTGCTTTAGATTTTGCGGGGCATGGTTACAGCGCACATCGTCCTCAAGGTGCGCGTTATCATTTGGTTGACCATGTTGATGATGTGTTGGCGGTGGTTAAACAATTAGGTTGGCAAAAGTTTAGTCTGATGGGGCATTCAATGGGAGCAGGGATTGCCGCTTTATTTGCCGCTGCCATGCCTGAGTTGATTGATAAAGTGGTTATGATTGAAGGTTTTGGCCCTTATACAGGCAAGCATGAGGATGCCGTTCAACATTTGCGTTTAGCCTTAAATGAATGGCAACAATTTGATGACTCACCACGCGTGATAAGCTCGTTTGAAGTTGCTATTAAAGCACGCATGAATGGTTTGTTGCCTGTAGGTGAACAAGCCGCACGGTTGTTATGCGCACGTGGCACCAAAGTATTTGCCGATGGTTTAATGTGGTCAACCGATAAACGCCTACGTTTAAGTTCGCCCACACGTTTTAGCGAGCAGCAAGTGTGTGCTTATTTGGCGGCGATTGAAGCACCTACTTTGTTAATTATGGCCGAAAAAACCTTGCCTTTTCATGTCGGTGATTATCAACAACGGATTGCCGCACATCGTCATTTGCAGCTTGTTAAATTAGCAGGTGGTCATCATTTACATGTAGATGATAATGTTGAAGGTGTGGTGACAGAAGTGAAGCAGTTTTTGCAAGAGCGTTTTTTATGAGTCAAATTCATTATGTATGTGCTGAATGTGGTGCAGTGAATCGTCTTGAACAAAGCCGTTTAGCAGCGTCGCCTAAATGTGGCAAATGCCATCAACCACTCATTACAGGTCAAGTGGTGAGTTTGACTAGTGCCAATTTTGATAAGTTTGTCAGTCGTCATGATTTACCCGTGATCGTCGATTTTTGGGCGAGTTGGTGTCAACCTTGTCAAATGATGGCACCTCATTTTGCTAAGGCAGCACAAAGCTTACAAGGTCAAATGGTGTTTGCCAAAGTCGATACTGAGGCAGTTCAAGATATTGCTGCACGTTATGCGATTCGTAGTATTCCTACCTTGATTGTCTTTGAGCAAGGGAAAGAACGGAAACGAACAGCAGGTGCGATGTCGGCACAACAACTGATACAATGGCTACAAAGCTAAGTGTATTGTCGCTAATACTTTCCTATCCTAGATTCTCCCTATAATATACGCCTAGCCTCAGACGACTTAGGAGCTTAAGCGGTTATCGCTTGTTTCGATTCCGCTCAACACAAGTGTTTCGGCGAAATGCGTCAATCCTGTGTTGTCTTTGCAAAAATCAAAAATTACGGAAGTTGAATTCGTGTCCTCTACAGAAAAAGTAAATTCCCCCCAAGTAGCCGTTCCTGCTGTCGATACAGGTTTAGCCTGTTTAGTGATGTTGGCGCGGTTTCATTCACTTGCGGTTGACCCTCATCAAATTGTTCATGAGTTTAAAGAAACGGGTAAAGCCTTTACTTCGACTGAGATTTTACTCGCAGCCAAAAAATTAGGGCTGGTTGTCAAAAAAGTGAAGCCTGACTTGTCGCGTTTAGCCACCACGCCCATGCCCGCCATCGCCAAAGCAAAAGATGATAGTTTTTTTATTATTGCGCGTATGGATGGTGACAAGGTATTGATTCACGACCCAACGGTAGAACGCCCCGAAATTATTACCCAAGAAGCCTTAGCGGCACGTTGGTCGGGTGAGATGATTTTGTTTACTTCGCGTGCATCATTAGCAGGTGATTTGGCAAAGTTTGACTTTAGTTGGTTTGTCCCTGCCATTGTCAAATACCGCAAATTATTGCTCGAAGTGTTATTTGTCTCGTTTATTTTGCAGTTTTTTGGCCTTGTCACCCCGCTATTTTTTCAGGTGGTGATGGATAAGGTCTTGGTGCATAAAGGCTTTAGTACTTTAGATGTGATTGCTTTTGCCTTTGTTGTCGTGGTGTTATTTGAGATTACGCTCACTACCTTACGCAGCTATGTTTTTGCTCATACTACCAGTCGTATTGATGTTGAGTTAGGAGCAAAGCTATTTAGGCATTTATTAAATTTACCCTTAGCGTATTTCCAAGCGCGTCGAGTCGGCGACTCGGTTGCGCGGGTGCGTGAATTAGAAAATATTCGCAGCTTTTTAACGGGCAACGCCATTACTTTAGTTTTAGATTTGCTCTTTTCTTTTGTGTTTATTGCGGTGATGTTTTTTTATAGCAAGTTATTAACGCTTATCGTGGTGGCAGCTATTCCCTGTTACATTGCGATTTCCTTAATTTTTACGCCTGTATTAAGAACGCGTTTAAACGAAAAATTTAATCGCGGTGCCGAAAATCAAGCCTTTTTAGTCGAAACCATTAGTGGTATTGATACCGTCAAAGCGATGGCTGTTGAGCCACAATGGACGCGAAAATGGGATAATCAACTGGCTGCTTATGTCTCATCGGGCTTTAAAACTGCCACTGTGAGTATGTTGGCCAATGGCGGTATTACCTTAATTAGCAAATTAGTCACCGTTGCTACCTTGTATTTTGGCGCAAAATTAGTGATTAACGGTGATTTGTCAGTAGGGCAACTGATTGCTTTTAATATGCTTTCAGGACAAGTGATGTCGCCAGTCATGCGTTTGGCACAATTATGGACTGACTTTCAGCAAACAGGTATTTCGATTCAGCGTTTAGGCGATATTTTAAATACCCGTACCGAAATTGCCAATAGTAAAACCGCCTTACCACCCATTAAAGGCCAAATCCAACTTGAGCAAGTCGTGTTTAGGTATCGTCCTGATATGGCCGAAGTGATTCGCACCATGACTTTAGGTATCAATGCAGGGGAAGTGATTGGTATTGTCGGGCGTTCGGGGTCGGGTAAAAGTACCCTGACTAAATTGATTCAACGCATGTATGTTCCCGAAAAAGGCCGCGTGTTGATTGATGGAATGGATATTGCCTTAGCCGAAGCCTCGTCTTTACGCCGTCAAATTGGCGTAGTTTTGCAAGAGAACGTGTTATTTAATCGTAGCATTCGTGACAATATTGCCTTATCTGACCCCAGTATTCCTTTACCTGTGGTCATGCAAGCTGCAAAACTGGCAGGCGCACATGAGTTTATTACCGAATTAACCGAAGGTTATGACACCATGGTTGGTGAGCATGGCTCATCGTTATCGGGTGGACAACGTCAGCGTATTGCTATTGCCCGCGCTTTAATTACTAATCCACGGATTTTGATTTTTGATGAAGCAACCAGTGCTTTAGATTATGAGTCGGAGCGGATTATTCAACAAAACATGAAAGCCATTTGTAAAGGCCGCACCGTCATTATTATTGCCCATCGTTTATCGGCAGTGCGTGATGCTAATCGAATAGTGGTGTTAGATAAAGGCCAAATTATTGAACAGGGTACACATCCAGAGTTATTGGCCAATGCCAAAGGGTTATATGCTCATCTTTATAGTATGCAGCAGGGGTAATTATTGTGAGTATTAAAACCCATTTACAAGCATGGTCAGATTTATGTGGCCGTTATAAACAAATTTTTGCCGCAGCATGGGCAAACCGTCAACAAACCGACAGCAAAGATTTACAACCACACGAAGCACAATTTTTACCTGCTGCCTTAGCCTTACAAGAAACGCCTGTTTCACCTGCACCGCGTATTGCTGCATGGTTGTTGATTAGTTTTACGGTGATTACCGTATTGTGGGCATGTTTTGGTCATATAGATATTGTTGCCACCGCTCAAGGCAAAATTGTGCCTAATGCAGGCAGTAAAGTGATTCAATCTTTTGAAATAGCCACCATCAAAGCGATTCATGTCAAAGATGGTCAACAAGTCAAAGCAGGGGATGTGTTAATTGAGTTAGATGCTACCACCACACAGGCTGATAAAGACCGTTTGAGTAGTGATTTGGCCTTAAGTCGTTTGCAAGAAGCACGCGCTCAAGCCATGTTAGCCGCTTTAGCACAGCAACAACAGCCGATGTTAATGCGTCCTCAACAAGTGACAGAACAGCAATTTATTGAGGCAGAAGCCTTATTACAAGGACAATATAACGAGTATCAAAGCAAATTAGCCTTGTTAGAAGCGGATATTGCCAAAAAACAGGCCGAGCAAAAATCAATTCAAACCCAAATTGTGAGTATTGAAAAAAGTTTGCCCATTTCGCGTCAACGTGCAGAAAACTTTAAACAACTGGCCGATAATGACAATGTGCCTAAAGATGCTTATTTACAACGTGAACAACAAAAAATTGACCAAGAAGGCCAATTAGCAACAGGTAAAAGTCGCTTACTTGAAATTACTGCCGCTTTGCATACCGTGCAAGAGCAAAAAAAATCATTATTAGCCGAAACCAGACGTGTACATTTGGATATTCTTAATGAAGCCAGTCAACGTGTTGTCGCTTTAGAGCAAGAGTTGATTAAAGCCCAGTCACGCCATGAATTGATGCACTTAACCGCACCTGTTGACGGCACTGTACAACAGTTAGCAGTACGCACCATTGGCGGCGTAGTCACCGAAGCACAGGCCTTAATGATTATTGTGCCTCAAGATGATGCGGTAGAAGTTGAAGCCTTTTTAGAAAATCAAGATATTGGTTTTGTTAATGCAGGCCAAGAAGCTGAAGTTAAAATACAAACCTTTCCTTACACCAAATACGGCACGATTCACGCGACGATTAGCAGTGTGTCTAACGATGCCATTAACGATGAAAAGCGCGGTCTAATTTATGCACTACGCGCAAAACTGGCGCAGAGTACCATGCAAGTCGAAAATAAAACCGTGAATTTGTCAGCAGGTATGGCAGTCACAGTAGAAGTTAAAACAGGCAAACGGCGCGTGATTGAATACTTCTTAAAACCTTTCTTAGAGTATAAAAATGAAAGTTTGAAGGAGCGGTGATTGCTCAGGTGTTATCTAAAACAGCCTATACTTTTTTTAAGAGGTGTTACACTCAGCGTAATTATTAACCAACTGGTATCAATGCTATGGAAAGCACAGTTTACTTTTACACCTCTTTGTTTTCTTCCTCTTGTGTTCAATTTTATTTATACCTTTTATCACGCTAAGTCTGTTACAGGCTTGGCGTTTTTTGTTTTTGGAGAATTAAAATGGCGATTATCAATGGTAATGTAAACAGCAACATTCTGTCTGGTACAGTAGATGATGATGTGTTAAATGGTTTGGCTGGTGACGATACATTATATGGAGGCAATGGCAGTGATGTGTTAAACGGTGGTGTCGGTAATGATAGTTTATATGGTGACAATGGTAATGATATTTATCAATTTGGTCGTGGTTATGGTCAAGACATCATATTCAATGAAGTTATCTATGTTAATAACTCACAAGAAATGAACACCATTCAACTCCTAGCTAATATTGCTGTCAGTGATGTACGTCTAACAAGAGATACGACTGATTTAGTATTATCGCTGGTAGGTACAACAGATACTTTAATATTTCACCAGTATTTTCTTTCCTCTCAAGCTTATTCATCCTCATACTTCAGATATTATCAAGCCTATCAAATCCAATTTGCTGATGGTACGACATGGGATAAAAACAGCATTTATAATAAACTTTTAGAACATTCACATGTTGGCAATGCACAGAATGATAATTTAATGGGTACAAACAATAAGGATTATCTTAATGGTTTAGCAGGTGATGATATTTTAAACGGTTTAGCAGGTGATGATACGCTTGATGGCGATTTAGGAAACGATACCTTAAATGGAGGACTGGATGTTGATTATTTATATGGAGGAGAGGGAAACGACCTATTAAATGATGAGGGAGGATATACTAATTTTTTATTTGGAGAGGCAGGGAACGACGTGTTAAATGGGGGAGCAGGACGTGATAATTTATATGGAGGAGAGGGGAATGATGATTTAGATGGTGCAGAAAATCATGATTGGTTATGGGGGGGGAATGGTGATGATACTTTATATGGAGGGGCTGGTCATGATTTTTTATTTGGAGAAGCAGGGAGCAACGTGTTAAATGGGGGAACAGGTAACGATCATTTAAGGGGTGGGGCAGGTAATGATACCTTAAGCGGAGGAGTAGGGAATGATGTATTAGAGGGAGGACAGGGCAACGACATCTATCAGTTTGCGCGAGGGGATGGTCAAGATGTGATCTCTGGTTACAGCACTGATCCATTAAAAATAGACACAATTCAGCTTTTGGCAGGTATTGCGGTTAGTGATGTACGTTTAACAATAGTAGGAGCTAGTTTAGTTGTCTCTATCATAGGCACAACGGATAGTTTAACCGTGTCTGGTTATTTTTATTCATCCCAATCTAATAGTCATTTAATCGATCAATTTCATCAAATTCAATTTGCTGATGGCACTATATGGGACAAAGCCACTATTTTAAATAAAGTCATTGCAAGTGGTACTCTCAGTCATCAAATGTTAATAGGTACAGCCAACAATGATTCCTTATTAGGTAATGCAGGTAATGACACCTTAGACGGTGGTTTGGGTGCAGACACCTTAGAAGGTGGTTTGGGTGATGATGTGTATTATGTGGATAACATCAATGACAAAGTGATTGAGCTTCCAAACGGAGGTGACTTAGATAAAATTTTTAGTAGTGTCAGTTATAGTTTAAGTGGCCGTTATGTTGAGGTATTAACTTTAACAGGTGTAAATGACTTGTCAGGCACAGGAAATAGTTTAGATAATCTGTTAGTAGGTAATAGTGGCAAAAATACTTTGTATGGCGCAGCAGGTAATGACACCTTAGATGGTGGTTCAGGGGCGGATGTTTTGGATGGCGGTCTTGGCAATGATATTTATTATATTGATAATGTGAGTGATAACATTATCAATGAAACGTCAACAGGTGGTATAGACACTATATTTAGTAGTGTCAGTTATAGCTTAGGTAGCCGTTATATCGAAAAGTTAACACTACTCGGTACAAGTGCATTATTTGCAAAGGGCAATACCTTAAATAACGTATTAATGGGCAATAGTGGCAATAATACACTGAGTGCAGGAGCAGGTAATGATATCTTAGATGGTGGTTTGGGAGCGGATGTGTTAGATGGTGGGGACGGAAATGATGTTTATTATGTTGATAATATAAATGACAGTATTATTAACGAAACATCAACAGGTGGTATAGATGATATTGTTAGTAATGTCAGTTATAGTTTGGCTGGTCGTGATATTGAGAACTTAAGCCTGACAGGTACAAGTGCCTTGTCAGCCACAGGTAATGCCTTAAATAACGTATTAACGGGTAATAGTGGTAATAATACTCTGACTGGAAGTGGGGGTAATGACACGTTAGAGGGTGGTTTAGGTATAGATAGCTTAAATGGCGGTTTGGGTGATGATGTGTATCTTGTTGACAGCCTTACTGACACGCTGACTGAATTAGCCAATCAGGGGATAGACACGGTACAGTCAAGTATTACTTTCTCTTTATCAGCCATAGCACATGTCGAAAACTTAACGTTAACAGGGACAGATAACACCAAAGCGACAGGCAACAATTTAAACAACGTCTTGATAGGTAATAGTGGTAATAACACCTTAAGTGGCGGTACAGGTAACGATACTTTAGATGGCGGCTTAGGGGTTGATATATTAAGTGGTGGTGAAGGTAACGACCTGTATTATGTGGACAATGTGGCTGATGACGTTGTCAATGAAAGCGTGACAAGTGGTACCGATACGATTTTGAGCAGTGTCTATTATAGTTTGTACAACCGTTATGTTGAGAATTTGACGTTAACTGGTACAGGCAATGTGAATGCTGCAGGCAATAGCTTAAACAACGTTTTAACGGGCAACAGTGGTAATAATACCTTAAGTGGCGGGACAGGCAACGACACCTATGTATTTGGCGTAGGGGGAGGTCAAGACCTGATAACGGATGTTTCGGGGACGGCTGATGTGTTAAGCATTTTGTCAGGCGTGACGGAAGAGCAATTATGGTTTAAGAAAGTAGGGAATAACTTAGAGGTGAGTATTATTGGCACCACGGACAAGGTAACGGTTAATAACTGGTATGTAGGTGGCACAGCCAATCAAGTTGAACAAATCCGCACGGCAACAGGTGATGTATTGGCCTCAAGCCAAGTGCAAAATTTAGTTGCTGCTATGTCGAGTTTTAGCCCACCGCCCGTAGGTACAACGACTTTAGACAGTGGTACTTATGCCAGTGTTTTAGGCGTGATTGCTGCTAATTGGAGTTAATGCCGTTATAAAAGCAATCAATTAAATAAAAAGGGCTTAGATTTCTAAGCCCTTTTTATTAGGACTTACGCGGTTATCGCTTATTTTTTCACTAAATCCCCCTAGCCCCCTTTAGTAAAGGGGGAACTCCCTCCTTTTTTTAAAGGAGGCTTGGGGAGGATTTTCAAAACGCGCTTGTTTCGACTTCGCTCAACACAGGCTTTTGGTGAAATGCGTAAGTCCTGTTTTTGCGACAAATTGCTTAAAAAGTTGCCTGTACTTCTTTTGGTCTTCATCTTACACTGTTTAGATATTAAGTTTAAAACTTATACATTTCATCCCACTTTGCTGAGACTCTAATTTTGTCAAAGGGTAAGTAAGACTAACTTATTGATAGATGTGTAAATTCTAAATTTATGAGTATAAACGTTATGGATAGACATTATTCAAATCATCTGTTCTTAAAACGTTTGCCTATTTAAATTGCCATGCTAAGTCTGTTTCAGCCTTGGCACTTTATGCTTTTTTGGAGCAAAATCATTATGCAAACTAATAATATTACAGAGTTTTCGATCAATACTGAGAGCAATCAAATTCCTGTGTTAACGGGTACACCCGCTATTTTAGACAGTGCTATTGAAGGTAATAGTTATGTCATTAAGATAACTGATTTATTGCAAGGATTTACTGATGGCTTTGATATTTTAAGGGTCATTAATTTGCAAGCAAGCAATGGGACTTTAGTGAGCAAAGAAGACGAAGACTATACCTACCGATTTACCCCTAATGCTAACTTTTACGGCACAGTTGATTTAACCTATCAGGTGAGTGATGGGCGTGGAGGTGTGGTTGCCGCAAATAATTCTTTTGTGGTCGAAAAGTCTAAGGAATTTAGGGTTAATACTTACACTAACAGTGAACAAAATCAGTCATCAATCACCACGTTAACTGATGGCGGTTTTGTTGTTGCTTGGTCATCAAATGGTCAAGATGGTTCGGGTGTTGGTGTCTATGGCCAGCGTTACAGTAGTAGTGGTGTTGCTTTAGGAACAGAATTTCGAGTAAACACCGCAATTGCTGGCGATCAAAACAATTCTGCCATTACTGCTTTGTCTGATGGTGGATTTGTTATTACATGGTCATCTGTTAATAACGCTAAAGATATTTACGCTCAACGTTACAGTAGTATTGGTGTTGCTGTAGGCACAGAGTTTCGAGTAAACACCACAATTGCTGGCGATCAAAATTATTCTGCCATTACTGCTTTGTCTGATGGTGGTTTTATTGTCACATGGTCATCTACAAGTGGTTCTGATAAAGATGTTTATGCACAACGTTATGACAGTAATAGTACGGCTGTAGGTACAGAGTTTAGGCTTAATAAGCATTTGGTGATTGATAATGAATATTATCCACGTCCTGCTACAAACGCCATCATTGTGAATTTAACGGATGGTGGTTTTGTGGCCGTATGGGAACAAGTGGGTGATGATCAATATGATATTCATATACAACGTTATGACCAACAAGGTATTGCGATTGGTAACGAATTGGTCACTTTTGTGCAATCATACCAGCCAGTATCACCCGTTGTGGCTGCGTTAAACGATGGTGGGTTTGTGGTGATGTGGTCAAATCCAGCTTCCGATGCTGGGATTTTTGGTCAACGTTATAATGGTAACGGCCAAGAGGTTGGTTCATACATTCATATTGCTAATAATTTACAGGGTAACGAGTATGCTCCTGCGGTGACTGGCTTAGTTGATGGTGGGTTTGTGGTGACGTGGACAGGAGGACTTTCAGGCTATCCAAATCCAAATGGAATTTATGGCCAACGCTTAAACAATCTTGGTGTTAAGGTGGGTGGGGAGTTTTTAGTTAGCACTTTTGCAACAGGCAATCCACAACAGTCGTCAATCACCGCTTTAGATGATGGGGGGTTTGTCGTCACTTGGCAGTCCTCCAATCAAGATGGTTCGGGGACAGGCATTTATGGCCAGCGTTTTGATGCTAATGGCCAAGCCGTGGTCTTAACAACCACACCGAGTAATCAAGCACCTATTGCCCAAGATGACCAATTAGTGATTGTGCCTTTTAGCTCTTTTGATATCAATGTCTTAGCTAATGATTCTGACCCAGAAAATGACACACTAACGGTGATTAGTGCGACTAACAGTGGTTATCAAGATGATATCGGGGAAGTTATTACCATCACCAATGACAATAAAATTCGTTATGCATCAGGTTATGCAGCAGGCGTCGTTAATGATGTCATTACCTATGTGGTTCAAGACTCGTTTGGTAATCAAACTCAAGCTAAGGTTTATGTCACGATTGAGGGAGAAGGAGAGGCTAATCATGCGCCAATTTTAAGTGGTCAACAATTGAGCCTGAGTGATGGTATGGAGGATACCGCATATATACTTAATACGAGTGATTTATTACAAGGGTTTACAGACATCGATGGTGATAGTTTAACATTGATTAATTTACAAGTAACAAATGGTATGTTAGTCAATAATCAAAACGGAACATATACTTTTACCCCAAATACTAATTTTTCTGGCATGGTCAATTTAAGTTATCAAGTAAGTGATAGCCAAGGTGGCATAGTGAACGCGACACAATCATTTACTTTACTTAGGGCGGTTGATACGACAGGTACTACAGGCGCAGATGAACTGGTTGGAAGTGCGGAAAATGATGTATATATCGTTAATCATGTAGGCGATGTTATTGTTGAAGATGACGGTGGCATAGATACGATATTGAGTAGTGTGACGTATAGCCTCAACAATCGTTATATTGAGCATTTGACCTTAACAGGGACAGACCATACTAAAGCGACTGGCAACAACTTAGACAACCTTTTAATGGGTAACAGTGGTAACAACACATTGTATGGTGGTACAGGTAAGGATAGCTTAGACGGAGGTTTAGGAGCGGATGTATTAAGCGGCGGGTATGGTGATGACCTCTATTATGTTGATAATGTGGGTGATGACGTTATCAATGAACGAGTTGATGGTGGCGGTGGCATAGATACGATATTGAGTAGTGTGACGTATAGCCTCGACAACCGTTATGTTGAGCATTTGACCTTAACAGGCGCAGATAATAGCAAAGCGACAGGTAACAACTTAGACAACCTTTTAATGGGTAACAGTGGTAACAACACATTGTATGGTGGTACAGGTAAGGATAGCTTAGACGGAGGTTTAGGAGCGGATGTATTAAGCGGTGGGTATGGTGATGATCTCTATCATGTGGATAACGTGAGTGATGACGTTATCAATGAACGAGTTGATGGTGGCATAGATACGATTTTTAGTAGTGTCTATTATACTCTGTACAACCGTTATGTTGAGAATTTGACCTTAACAGGGACAGCGAATGTCAATGCCGCAGGTAATAACTTAAACAACATTTTATCAGGCAACAGTGGCAACAACATTCTGTATGGTGGAACGGGCAGCGACACGTATTTGTTTGGTATGGGTAGTGGTCAAGATGTGATTCGAGAAAATACAGGGACATTGGATATATTGAGTATTTCGGGTGTAGCCAAAGAGCAATTATGGTTTAGCCGAGTTGGCAATGACCTTGAAGTGAGAATTATTGGCACTACGGACAAAGCGAGTATTAACAACTGGTATCTATCTACGGTCAATCAATTAGAAGAGATTCGCACCGTAACAGGCGATGTTTTATTGTCTAGCCAAGTGCAAAACTTAGTCACCGCGATGTCGAGTTTTAGCCCACCGCCCGTAGGCACAACGACTTTAGACAGTGGCACGTATGCCAGTGTATTGAATGCTATTGCTGCAAGTTGGTAATTGACAAGGGCAGATTATCTGCCCCTTAGCGTTATTGCCCCGCTTGTTTAGCCGCCTGTGCTGCCTGTTGTTGTGCGGTAATTAGCACCTGTCCTAGTGTGCTGAGTGTATTCAAAATATCGCCATGCTCGGGCAGTTTAGTGCGTACAATATCTGTAGTAGCGTTAATCAAACTCAGTTTGTCACCCAACGATAATTGGCCTGTTGCGTAACTGGCTAAATTGTTTTTTACGGCATCCATTGCAGTAAGACGGGCTTGATATTTGCTAATCCCAGCCGAGTTGTTTTGTTTTCTCAGTGTTTCTTGAGTTTGTTGACGTTTAACTTCCATGACAACAATTAAACCTGTCACGGTAGCCATGCCGAGTGTTGTATCTTTAAAGGCGGGACGTGGCTGGCCGTTATTAGTTAGGCTAGAACCTGTCGTGGGGGCTTGTACACAACTGGCGAGTAACACGGTACATAAAAGCGCAGAAATAGTTTTATTCACAACATAGACTCCTAAAATTTCGCCAATTTTATCATGCTTTTGATATAGGAGTTTGATGCTTATGTTTGTTGTTCGTGCAGCAGTCCACAACTGATGACTTACACTGTTATCGCTAGTTCACAACTGTTTTACTTTTGTATTAGACAAAAAACAACAGTTATCTGTTAAAAATTACTCAGTGAAAAGTCAGGACTTACGCATTTTGCCAAAATTAGCGCGTTTTAGAAATCCTCCCCAACCCTCCTTTTTAAAAAAGGAGGGAGTCCCCCCTTTCGTAAAGGGGGTTAGGGGGATTTAGCGAGCAAATAAGCGATAACCGCGTAAGTCCTAAAAGAGTATGTTTACAGTGTGAACGTACAGTCACTAAATTGACTGTATTGTCGTTAAGCGAATTTTTACACTATGTCACTGCTATTTTGTCCGCGTTTTAGATGCGGCTTTCTTTGGATAAGAGGTTGTTACAATGGCTCAATATAAAGCTCCCCTCCGTGATATGCAGTTTGTATTGCATGACATGTTAAACATAGAACAACACTACGCGAATATTCCTGCATTTGCCAGCACAGACCGTGAGTTGGTTGACAGTGTGCTTGAAGCAGGCGCGCAATTTTGCGAAAACGAATTATCGCCTATCAATCGTAGTGGTGACGAAGAAGGCTGTCAATTTAACGACGGTGTAGTCACAACACCTAAAGGTTTTAAAGAAGCCTACAAGAAATTTGTTGAGTTAGGTTTTGGTGCATTGTCTGCTCCCGAAGAGCATGGTGGCCAAGGTTTACCTCCTTCACTCGGTATTGTCATGAGTGAAATGATGGGTACATCCAACTGGTCTTGGGGTATGTATCCTGGTTTATCACACGGTGCTATCAATACCATTGAAGCACACGGCGATGCCCATCAAAAAGAAGTCTATTTAACCAAGTTAATCTCGGGTGAATGGACTGGCACAATGTGCTTAACCGAATCTCATGCAGGTTCTGACTTGGGTTTGATTCGTACCAAAGCCGAACCACAAGCCGATGGTAGCTACAAAGTCTCTGGCACGAAAATTTTTATTTCTGCTGGCGAACACGACATGGCCGATAACATCGTGCATATCGTTTTAGCGCGTTTACCCGATGCACCAAAAGGTACTAAAGGCATTTCTTTGTTTATCGTGCCTAAATTCTTGCCAAATGGCGAGCGTAACGGTGTGAAATGTGGTTCTATCGAACACAAAATGGGTATCAAAGCCTCTGCTACTTGCGTGATGAACTTTGACGGAGCGACTGGCTTTTTGATTGGCCCGCCCAACAAAGGCTTAAACTGCATGTTTACCTTTATGAATACGGCACGTATTGGTACGGCGATTCAAGGTGTAGCTGCTGCTGAAGGCTCGTTCCAAGGTGCTTTAGAGTATGCTCGTGACCGTACTGCAATGCGTTCTTTAACGGGTGCTAAAAACCCAGAAAAAGAAGCTGACCTCATTATTGTTCACCCAGCCGTACGTCAATTGTTGTTGACTCAAAAAGTCTTTGCTGAAGGTGGTCGTGCATTGGTGTATTGGTTGTCGGTTTATAACGATATTGTGCAAGGTGTTGCTGATGCCGAAGCTAAAAAAGCGGCTGATGACATGATGTCTTTGTTGACACCTATCGCTAAAGCATTCTTAACTGAAGTTGGCTATGAAGCAGCAAACCACGGCGTACAAGTGTATGGTGGTCATGGCTTTATTCGTGAATGGGGCATGGAACAAATCGTTCGTGATACGCGTATTGCGTTATTGTACGAAGGTACAACCCAAATCCAAGCCTTAGACTTGTTAGGCCGTAAAGTATTGCAAACTCAAGGTGCAATGCTGCGTAACTTTACCAAAGTGATTCACAAGTTCTGCCAAGCTAACGAAGGCAATGCCGAGATGGCTCAGTTTGTTAAGCCCTTAGCGACACTTAACAAAGAGTGGGGCGATGTGACCATGCGTATTGGCATGAAAGCGATGAGCAATGCCGATGAAGCAGGTGCGGCTGCCGTTGACTACATGATGTACTCTGGTTATGTCACTTTGGCCTACTTATGGGCGTGGATGGCACAAGTTGCTCAAGCTAAATTGGCGGCTGGTGAAGGCGATGCGGCTTTTTACAAAGCTAAAGTCCAAGCAGCTCAATTCTACTTCGCAAAAATTTTGCCACGCACCAAAGCTCATGTTGACATGATTGATAGCGGTGCAGAAACCTTGATGCAAATGACTGCCGATGGTTTTGCATTCTAAGTGAACTGAACTTACACATCTCACTGAGATTAGCGCGTTTTGTTTGTATTTAATGCCATTAAAAATGGCTTAAATACGAACAAATAAGCGATAACCGTGTGTAAGTCCTAAAAAGCTGAGATAATTGCTTAACGGAAAAGCCCGCGATGTTTGCGGGCTTTTTTACGAATTTTTTGAGGAACAATGATGCCTATTTATAAAGCCCCCCTGCGTGATATGCAGTTCACTTTAAACGAAGTTTTAGATGCCAATACTTTTTGGCAAAATACGCCTAAATTAAGTCATGTCGATAGTGATACCGTGAGTGCCATCTTAGAAGCAATGGCGCAATTTAGCGAAGATATCTTATTACCCATCAACCGTAGTGGTGATGAAGAGGGTTGTACCTTTAACAATGGTGTAGTTACTGTGCCAACAGGTTTCAAAGAAGCCTTTAAACAATATGCTGAAGGCGGTTGGATTGGTTTAGGTGCAGAAGAAGAGTTTGGCGGCCAAAGCATGCCCAAAATGCTCACTGTCTTAACCGATGAAATGTTATTTGCCACCAATCCATCGTTTACCTTGTATCCTTTGTTAACCATTGGTGCAGGCATGGCCATGGCGCAACACGCCACTGATGAATTAAAAAACACCTATTTGCCAAAAATGTACTCTGGTGAATGGTCTGGCACAATGTGCTTAACAGAACCACACTCTGGTACTGATTTAGGGATTATCCGCACTAAAGCCGAACCACAAGCAGACGGCTCTTTCAAAATCACGGGTACTAAAATCTTTATTACCGGTGGCGAACACAACATGACCGACAATCATGTGCATTTAGTGTTAGCTAAATTACCTGATGCACCTGCAGGTTCTCGTGGTATTTCCTTATTCTTAGTACCTAAGTTTATGGTTAATGCTGACGGTAGTGTTGGCGAACGTAATGCAGTGGGTGCAGGTTCTATTGAACACAAAATGGGTATTAAAGGCTCTGCAACTTGTGTGATGAACTTTGATGGTGCAACGGGCTTCTTAATTGGTAAAGTTAACGAAGGCTTGGCTGCGATGTTCGTGATGATGAACTACGAACGTCTATCTATGGGTATTCAAGGTTTAGGGGCTTCCGAAGCAGCTTATCAAAATGCGGCTGCTTATGCGCGTGACCGTTTACAAGGTCGCTCGGCAACTGGCACTAAAATGCCAGAAAAGAATGCCGATAGCATTTTAGTACATCCAGATGTACGCCGTATGTTGTTAAAAATTCGTGCCAACAACGAAGCAGGTCGTGCTTTTGCTTTATACACCGCACAACAATTAGACGTGACCAAATTTAGTGATGACCCAGCAGTTCGTAAATTAGCGGCTGACCGTGTCGCTTTATTAACGCCTGTGGTAAAAGCCTATTTGACTGACAAAGGTTTAGAAAACTGTATTGAAGGTCAACAAGTGTTAGGTGGTCATGGTTTTATTCGTGAGTGGGGCTTAGAGCAATGGGTACGCGATACGCGTATTGCCCAAATTTACGAAGGCACTAACGGTGTGCAAGCCCATGACTTAATGGGTCGTAAAGTGGCCAAAAACAACGGTGCATTTGTTGCGCCATTGATTGCTGAAATGCGTGAATTTAATGCGACTTTAGCAGGTAATGCCAACTTGGCCTTTATTCACGATGCTTTAGAACAAGCGGCTCAAGATATTGAAAGTGCTACACAATTTGTTATTGAGCAATCTCAGCAAAATTCTGACCAAATCAACGCCGCTGCGGTAGATTATCTACACGCCTTTGGTTTGTTAAATTTTGCTTATATGTTTGCCAAAATTGCTAAGGCTGCTGATGGCAAAGACGATACCTTCTATGCCGACAAATTACGTTTAGCCAAATTCTTTGTCAGTCGTATGTTGCCTGAGTTAAAGTCGCGTGTTGCCAGCATTAAAGCAGGTTCAGATGTGATGATGGACTTTGATATGGCTTATTTCTAAGTTCGAGTGTTATAGTTCAGGACTTACGCATTTCATCGAAATTAGCGCGTAAGTTCTAAATTGACACATTAAAGAGGGATGAGTTTTCATCCCTTTTTTATTGAGTGGGAGATACAAGTGTTATTGTCGTGGGCGGTTCGTCAATTAGTGAAAGTTCTGTTTTTAGGTGTAGGTTTGGGTTGTGGTTGGGCAACTTCTGCCAATGACACGTCAACAGTGATGACTGATGCAGCCCCAAACACAGTTGAGGCTGTGCCATTCGACCCCTCTAGTGCAAAGCCTTCATTAACGGATTCCAAAGTGCCTACAGCCTTACCGAGCGATTGTATTCAACGTGATAACGAAGGACGATTTTTAGGTTGGATAGATAATCAGCATTGTTTGTTATCGTATCGCACCACCGAAACTGCGCAATGGTTAGATAGTTTATTTGGACAAATAGAAGATAATGATGACATTATTGGTCGGGTACGAGTGATTAACGATATGTCTTGGTTAGAAGGAGAGGGTCTAACAGGTGCAATTCGGATTCGCGCATCGGTCAAACTGCCTAATGCAAAACGTCGCTTTAGATTAGTGATTAGTGACGAAGATGATTCCTTATATAATAATCGTAATGCACAAGACTTTAGCAATGATGAAAAAACCACCGCCGCGATTCGCTGGCTGCCTGATATAGATTCGAGAGTAAGTTATAGTTTGGATCTTGGTTTGCATTCAGATGATGTATTTAGTCGTATCCGTTTACAGCGGACGTGGCGTACCAGTCATCAATCATTATTTAGACTCAATGAAACGCTACGTTATGGCCTCAAAACCGAAGTAAAATCAGTCACACAAGGTGATTTTGAGCGACTCTTAAATCCTAAAACGGTATTGCGTCTGAGTAGTGCGCTGCAATATTGGCAAAATGAACCTAAGCCAGTTGGCTTGCGTTGGTCGCAAGATAACAGTATTTTGCATCGAATTAGCGCGCAACGGAGTTTGGCTTATGGCTTAACGATTGAAGGCATACAACAACCGCATTGGCAGATTATTAGCGACCGTTTATTTGTCTTATATCGACAATCTTTTTGGCGTTCGTGGTTATATTATGAGTTAGAGCCGCAATTGGTTCGTGATTGGCAAGTTGATAGAGATATCAAATCGTTATTTATTTTTCGTGTTGAAGCCAATTTTGGTAATTAAGCCCTTTTATGAAAATTCCGCCAAGTCCAATACAATTTACCCGCAAAACTCCTTCATCATTTGTGGAAGATTTTGAGTTTAGAGGCATCAGTGCCGATGGTCGTTATGGCTTTTTGTTGCGTCATAGTCTGCAACAACAGAACGATGGGGCATTATTGACAGTAGTGATGCTCTGTTTTGACAAAAAACGTATTAAAACCCATGCAATATATGAACAACAATACTTATCAGCCGCACAATTAAAGTCCTTATTAGCACAACAAAGTTGGCAATCATGTTGTTTTAGCTTTGCATCGGGCGCATTTTTTGAAATTAGCCGTGATAGTCTGCGTGGTAAATTACATAGTCATGCGGGTAGTGTCAGTTGGCATTTACGCTTACATCATCAAGATAGCTTGTGGCAGTTGCGTAATCCTTTATGGTATGCGCTAAAAAAATGGCCACCATATAAATTTCAAGTGAACGATAGTCAAATTAAGTATTTAGGAAAAATTCACTTTCAAGATTTAGACCTTGCCACTGATTTTTTAGGCAGTAATTTACATTATTGGGGCAAAGGCTATCCTGTTGAGTATGCTTTGGCACAATGCAGCCAGTTTAAAAGTCCGCGTGCAGGGTTTTTTTATGGTTTTAGTAGTCGTTTGGCGGTCACTAAGCGTTTACAAAGCCCTTATTTGAGTATGGCCAGCATCAAAATTGGTCAGCATAGTTATCATTTTCAACAAATTACACGCTGTTTTAGGCATAAAGTAACGGCACTGGATGACTATCGTTGGCATATTCAATATCAAAATGCTGATTATTTATTAGATGTTGAGATAGAAGGGGCAAATCCGCGTTTGTTGCCGTGGGCAGCATGGCAAACTCAAGGGCAAGTGAGTAAGACAACTGAATTGGCACAGGCGACATTTACTTTGTATAGGCGTGACACATTGGCTGTTGTGGAGTGTTTACACAGCGATAGTGTGGCTTTACAAACGCATTTACCCGAAAACATTATCCATGAGCAAGGGTTTTTAGTTAAGGCTTAATCGCTTTAAGTAAGGCATTTTGTAAATCGCCTAATTCGATGGGTTTGCTCAAGTGCTGATTCATGCCTGAGTTGAGTGCTTTTTGTTTTTGCTCATCCAAAATGTGCGCGGTCAGAGCCAAAATGGGCATGGGTTCTCGGTGTTCTTGTTTTTCCCAGCGTCTGATTTCTTGGGTGGCGGTATAGCCATCCATAATGGGCATATCACAATCCATTAACACTAAATCAAAGTGGCCTTGCATCACCGCATGCAGTGCTTCGCGGCCATTATTGACCAACGTATGCTCAATCCCTAGTTTTTGCATCATGCCCCGAATCACTTTTTGACTGAGTTGATTATCTTCGGCTATTAAGACGTTGAGTTTGCCTAATTGACCTGTTTGAGTAGCGGTAGGTGACATGACACTTTGTAAGCGTTTGAGTTCTTGGCTAATCACTTGGCGTAATTGTTTGCTAGTAATCGGTTTACTCAACACCCGATGAATACCCGCGTTACGCGCCAAGTTTTGAATGTTGTTTTGGCGTAGGCCAGTGAGCATAATCAAAATCACGTCATTAGTAATCAAGGCATCTTCTTTTAAACGTGCGCCTAATTGCAAACCACTCATACCTGGCATTTGATAGTCCATAATAATCACATCAAAGCATTGTCCCAAATTAGCCGCATTACGCGCTACTGCCAGAGCCTCTGTACCATTTTCGGCGGTACTGACACGCATACCCCATTGCGTGGCTTGTTCGGCTAAGACTTTAGTTACTGTGCGATTGTCATCAACGACCAATAAACGCTTGCCTGCAAAAGAGGCGATAAATTCAGTCGTTGACTCGGTGAGCAAATTATTCGGTGTTTTGAGTGGTAAAGTAAAACTAAATAACGCACCTTCGTAAAGAATACTATCTATTTCTAAATGACCACCCATTTGTTCAATCAATTGCGCGCAAGTAGCAACATTAGGGCCAATATGCCATGCCTCTGTTTGTTGAGTTTGTTGTCGATTTTTAAATAACAAACTCATTTGCGCTTCACTTAAACCAATACCTGTATCTTGCACGCTAAATTGAATGCCTAAATCTTGTTGGTAGATAGTATTTTTAATACTTATCACCACTTCGCCATGTTCAGTAAAACGAATCGCATTATGAATTAAACGGCATAAAATCTGCCGCAAACGTACCGCATCACCTAAAACTTCTTTGGGTAGTGCAGTGTCAACATAACTAATCAATTCGATACTTTTTTCATCGGCACGACTTTTAAAGGTATCAAGGCAATAATTAACTAACTCGGTAATGTCAAAGACCTCTTCCAAAATGGTTAAGTCTTTTTCGGCATTGTTATGTGTATCTAAGCGGTCATTAATCAGGTGTAATAGCGCGTTACCTGATGCTTGAATGGTATGGGTATAATCACGTTGTGCAGTGCTGAGTTGAGTATCTAATAATAATTCGGTCATGCCTAAAATACCACTTAACGGGGTACGCATATCGTGGCTAAGATTAATCAGTGTTTGTGTATGCTCATCGCTTTCGGTAGATGTGGAGTTCAAAACATCTTTATTAGATAAGTTATTGATAAATTGCAAATAATGTTGCTGCATGACTAAATTAACAACAATGGCAGTCAACATTAAACTGATCATCATTACTTGTATTTGTAGTGAAGAAATAGTAAAAAAATTAATTGCTAATACTAAACTATGACTTAGTGTAGTTAATAGCAGACATAATACTAAAGCGCGAATGTAATAACGTTCAAAAATATCTTTGGGATATAATACAATAAATAAAAGAATTGTACTAAACATGCTCACTAAAGCTGTGAGTAAAAAAGCAATTACTGAAGGTATTAATAATGTGCTTATGGCAATACAGCTAATAATAATTTGATAATGACGTATTGAGATAATAATGTGGCTATCGCTTGGGTATAGTAAGCGTGTTTGCTCACTTAATGCTAATAGAGGCAAAAAGCATAATAAAGGTAAAAAGAAGCTCAGTTGTGGCGGTTGTGCTAATAAAGATAAAAAAATGATACTTTGGCTAAAAACAAATAAGCTGCTTTTGATTTGTAATTGATGCGGATAGCGAGCAATCCAAGGCAATAACATAAAGCCTAAACAACTGCCTAGAGCCAAAATAAAATGCCAAGTACTTGTTAAAACCATGTACGTTTGCCCTAAACTTAAACCGTGATAATGCCCTAAGTCGCTTGAGTTTTTGAACAGACAAAGTTATGTTGTTTGTGGTGTCAGTTTTAACTCAGCCCGAAGGGTATAGGCTAACATAGATTATTGGTATCGGGCTAATAGACTCTTTATTATAGGACTTACGCGGTTATCGCTTATTTGTTCACACTTCAATCGTTTGCAACGATTTTATGTTCACAAAACGCGCTAATTTCGGCGAAATGCGTAAGTCCTGATTACATGGAATACGCTTTATGTTAGATAAGCTACAACAACAATTAAAACATTTCCCAATTTGGATGGGATTAGTCATTTTAATATTATTTGTGGTGTTACAACTGATAGCCATTAACAAGCCGCATAGTGTCGCTGATAACTGGCTACAGCGTGTAGATACGCTAATTTATGATTGGCGATTTCAAGCCTTTATGCCCGAGCGTAATGAAGCTGTGCCAATTGTGGTGATTGATGTTGATGAGTTGAGTTTAAAACAAGAAGGGCGGTGGCCGTGGTCGCGTGATAAATTAGCCGAGTTGGTGCTAGCTTTGCAGCGTCAGCAAGTTAAATTAATTGGCTTTGACGTGGTGTTTTCAGAAGAAGAGCGCAATCCTGTCAGCCAAGTGTTGGCCGCATCTCATTTGTTAACGCCAAATGCGATTGCCGAATTACAACCTTTAGTTGAACAGTTGGATGGTGACAAAAAATTTGCTCAAGTGATTAAACAAAATACCGTCTTAGGTTATTTTTTACATGCCGCAGGTGGTATCAATGTTGGTGTGTTACCCACGCCCTTACTCAAGGTTGAACGGCGTGATGTAGATAAATTATCCATTAATTATATGCCTGATTTTACAGGTAATTTGCCTATGTTTGCCCAGTCAGCAATCGGTGCTGGGTTTGTTAGTACCTTACCTGATGTGGATGGTGTGATGCGCCGCTCACCCTTAGTATTACGTTATGAAGATGGTTTGTATGCTGCTTTATCTTTGGAGTTGGCGCGTATTCATTTGCAACAGCCGTACATTAAAGTGCAAACCGTTAAAAGTGGCTCACAGTTACGTTTAGAGTCGATTATTTTGGGTAAGCATATTATTTATACCGATGAGGCAGGCTTGGCTTTGATTCCCTACAAAGGTAAAGGGAAAAGCTATCCTTATGTGTCGGCAACCGAAGTTTTAAATAATCCTAAATCTATTCCTGTGCTTAAAAACGCGATTGTGTTGGTGGGTACTTCGGCTTTAGGTTTAACTGACTTACGTACTACGCCCTTGCAAACAGGTTATCCAGGTGTGGAAATTCATGCCAACTTATTAGATGCGATTATTCAAAGTACCGAACAAGCCAATAATATGTATTATCGGCCAGATTGGGAGCCAGGTTTAACCTTTTTATTATTGATTATCAGTGGCTTGGCTTTTGTGATGATTCTGCCTCGTTTAGAACCAGCCTATATGCTTGCAGTCGCAGGAGCATGGTTGATGCTCTTAGTGTTAAGTAATTTAGTGGCATGGAAGGTTGGCCATTTTGATTTTCCTTTAGCGATTTTAGTGTTATCAACGTTTAGTATTGCCATTTTAAATATCGGTTTTGGCTTTTTACGCACCAACAATCAAAAACGTGAATTGAAAATGCTTTTTGGCCAATATGTACCGCCTGCTCATGTGGAAAGAATGTTAGAAAATCATCATTTAGCAGGTTTGGATGGTGAGTCACGCCACATGACGGTCTTATTTTCGGATATTCGAGGTTTTACAACGATTTCAGAAGGTTTAAAAGCGACTAAACTGAAACAAATGCTCAATGAGTTTTTTACCCCCATTACAGGCATTATTTTTCAACATAATGGCACGATTGATAAATATGTGGGTGATATGGTCATGGCTTTTTGGAATGCGCCACTCTTAGATGCCGATCATGCCGAACACGCGATTGATGCCGCGCTAAACATGTTAGCTAAAGTAGATGAATTAAAACCCCTGTTTGTTGCTAAAGGTTTGCCCGAAATTGAGGTGGGGATTGGTATTAATACGGGTTTTATGAATGTGGGTGACATGGGGTCGATGTATAGACGTACTTACACGGTATTAGGCGATGCCGTTAATTTAGGCTCGCGTTTAGAAAGTTTAACCAAGTTTTATGGTGTTAAATTGTTGATAGGAGAGGGGACATACGATTTGGCGCCACAATTTTTGTATCGTACGGTGGATAAAATTATTGTTAAAGGCAAACGTGAGCCTGTCCGCGTGTTTGAGCCTGTGTGTCGCTTAGAGGATGCCAGTGAAAGTCGTATTCAACGAGTTGAGCAATATAACCATGCCTTAGAGCATTATTATAGCCGCGAGTGGGATGCTGCCGAAAAAATCTTACGGCAATTACACAAAGGCGACCCTGAACGTAAACTCTATAATATGTATTTAGAACGGATTGACGAGTTGCGTTATGAAGTCTTGCCTGATGATTGGATGGGCGTGTTTGAGCATCGGAGTAAATAAATTGAACTTCATCATTTTGGTGAAATGCGTAAGTCCTATATAAATTGCTGTCGATAGTCTTTGGGGCTAACATTAAACCAGCGTTTAAACGCACGGCGAAAATTAGCACTGTCATGGTAGTTTAGTAGAGAGGCAATGGCTTCTACTGACATTTGACTGTCACGCAAATAGCTACTGGCTTGTTCTGATAGCAATTTTTCACGAATATCGGTATAGCTACTGCCTTCTTTGGCTAAACGCCGTGCGAGTGTACGTTTGCTAATAAAGAGTGCGGCAGCAGCATCTTCTTCGCTGAGTGTGCCTAAGGGTTGCGATAGCATCATTTTTTGTAATTGATAAGTGGTGCTGCATTTGTGTGATTTTAATTGTGACAACATGATTTCACATTGTTTCATCGCTAAAACATAGTTCTCATGGTTTGCTGAGACATTGACAATATGACAAATATCTAAAGGAATTTTGATACTTGAATGTGACGCAGAAAATTGATAACTCCCCGCAAAATAATCGCTATACACATCGCTGTAGCTAGGTTTGGCAAAGCTAAAATCAATATGAGCCTCAGTTAAGGGACGGCCAATAATAAACTCGGCACAGGCGACAAAGACCATTAAACAACATTCTAATAGGCTGCGATAAGCGTCTGTATTTAAAACTACGTCAAACTTAATTTCACACTCAACCCAATCCTGTTTCGTTTTAAAGTTTAAGCGTGTAAAACTCATTCTGGTTGGCACAAAACTTTGAAAAGCCTGCAATGCCATGAGCAAATTAGGACTGCTATTGACTAAAAACCCCATTGCCCCATGAGTGGCGGGGGTTAAATGACGACCTAAACGCAAACCAAAATCTTGATGGGGGGACAATTGTAAGGCGTTATTAAGGATTTGAATTTGCTGTCGTGCAGTCAATAAAACATCTTCTTGTAAAAACTGTTCAGGACTCAATTGGGTAAACTTTAATAATTTGGGTAAGTCTCGAATTTGTAAACCTAGCTCACGACCAATAATACGTGAGTAGTTTGATGGAATATTTGCCGCATCCTCATCAATTAACGGATATCCCGTCACGCTAGTATCATTCACGATAATCACTCTTGTTAGTTCATTATTAAAAAGACGTACATTAATGTGCAATAGCTGAAATAAATTTATCAAAGTGTCTTTTAATGACCTCTATTTGTCAAGAAATGACCTGTCATAACGCTTGGTATCATCCTACTCTAAGATGACTAAGTTGCACGCTGATATTTCTAACAGTCATTAGTGTGTTCAATTCAACACGGGAGATAGATTCATGGGCAATATTACGTTTGTAGAGCATGATGGTAAACAACATCAGGTTGAGCTTGAAGTGGGCAAGTCCTTGATGCAGATAGCGATGGATAATGGCGTACCAGGTATTGATGCCGATTGTGGTGGTGCGTGCGCCTGTGGAACGTGTCATGTCATTGTTGATAACGAATGGATAAAAGCGGCGGGCAGCATCAATCCTGATGAGTTACAAATGCTCGAAATGACCCCCGAAAAAACACCAACTTCGCGTCTTTCTTGCCAAATTAAAGCTTCCGATGCAATGGATGGTATGGTCGTACATTTGCCAGAATTTCAAATGTGATGCAAAAAGCATCAATATAACAAGCAATTACTTGATAAAAGTAGTTGAAAAAACGTCTAGATGATTCGGTGAAAATTATGAGCCTCTTAACATCTGCTATTGAAAAAGCATCTTCGGTTATTACCGAGCTAGAAAAAGTGCCTGCCATTGAAAAAGCGTCTAACTTTGTGGTCGAAAAAGTATCGGCGAATGTGCCTATTCCTATGCTAGTTAAAGGCGTACAGATTTTTCAAACGGTAAAACATAAGGTATTGCAAACCAAACCTTTTGACGAGTTTATTGAACAGCCGATTCCCGATGTATCAACCCTAAAATTGGAAGACATTGATGTCAGTAATCCCTTTTTATATCGACAACATCAAGTCAATCCCTACTTTAAGCGTTTGCGTGATGAGTGTCCTGTTCACTATCAAAAAAATAGTCCATTTGGGGCATTTTGGTCGGTGACACGTTATGAAGATATTGTTTTTGTTGATAAAAACCATGATTTATTTTCTGCCGAACCTGCGATTATTATTGGTCAAACACCCGAAGGTTTACCTGCAGAAATGTTTATTGCCATGGATCCACCTAAGCATGATAAACAGCGTCAGGCCGTGCAAGATGTGGTCGCCCCTAAAAACTTAAAAGAATTAGAAGGTTTGATACGTTCGCGCACCCAAGAAGTTTTAGACGCATTGCCCGTCAATAAGCCCTTTGATTGGGTAGAAAATGTATCTATTGAGCTGACGACGCGTATGTTAGCGACATTATTTGATTTCCCTTACGAACAACGCCATCAGTTGGTTTATTGGTCGGACATTATTGCGGGTAGTCCACAAGCAACAGGTGGGCCGGGTAGTAGTAATGATGAGTTTTATAACGCCGCTTTTGAGATGACCAAACAATTCTCCGAGCTTTGGTATAAAAAAGCCGCGCAAAAAGCCGCAGGCGTACCGATGGGCTACGATGTGATGAGTATGCTGGTTTATTCTAAAGATACCGAAGACTTGATTAAAAAGCCGATGGAGTTTATGGGTAATCTGGCTTTGTTAATTGTGGGTGGTAATGACACCACGCGTAACTCCATGTCTGGCGGTGTCTATGCGTTGAATTTATTCCCTAATGAATTTACTAAGCTCAAAAATAACCCAAGCGTCATTCCTAATATGGTGTCGGAAATTATTCGTTGGCAAACGCCATTGGCGTATATGCGCCGTATAGCCAAACAAGATGTTGAGCTTAATGGCCAACTGATTAAAAAGGGCGATAAAGTGGTGATGTGGTATGTCTCAGGTAATCGTGACGAACGCGCCATTGAAAACCCTGATGATTTTATTGTTGACCGTAAAGGTGCGCGTAATCATTTGTCCTTTGGTTTTGGTGTGCATCGTTGTATGGGTAATCGTTTAGCTGAATTGCAATTGCGTATCTTGTGGGAAGAGTTATTAGCACGTTTTGACAATATCGAAGTATTAAGTGAGCCTGAAATTGTTCAGTCTAACTTTGTCAGAGGCTACGCCAAAATGATGGTAAAACTTACCGCTAAAGCGTAAATGTACACGCTACATAATCTCAGTAAACGAATGTTATGTAGCGTTGTATCTGTTATGTGGGAAATTTTATTATCAATTAAACTGGTATCTCTATGATGCAGTGTCTCGGTATTGAACGCAAACACCCATTACCAACGTCTATCTATGAGGTTTTTGGTGATTGCCAACGTCGTTATTGTCGTATTATTCTAAAATTGATGCTTATTTTGTGGACTGTAAATGTTTATGCTTCAACGGAAGACATGGATTTTCTTCAGGATAAAATTCAAAAAGATGTATGGATACAATCCAAACATGATAAACGGCGCGGTATTCAGACGTGGTATAAACAAGAAACAGGAAAGCACACCCGTACATTCAAGATAGAAGCGATTCTCAAAGTGCCAATGGAGCAAACGGCGGCGGCTTTGGTGGGAGGTGACAGTTGGAAACGATGGTTTTGGGAGTGTTTAGACTCTAAATTACTCCAAACTGTCTCTTCGAGAGAGTCTATTTTTTATCTAAAAGTGAATGTGCCAAGTCCATTTCCAGATAGAGATACCGTATTACGCGCAGTCATTGCGCCATATTCAAAACAAACAGGCAAGTTGGTACTCAACTTTAATGCGTTACCTGACTATATTGCTAAAACGCCTAATGTTGTTCGAGCAAAGGCATTTACCTTTAAAGTTGAACTAACGCCACTGACTGACACGTCAGTCAGGCTTAATTTAGAAGGTAATGTCAATCCTGGTGAAGATTTACCTGCATGGGCTGTAAACTTTATGATGCGTAATGCGCCCTACAGTTCGGCCTTAGGCTTAGAGCGCTACGTAAAAACACATGGTTTAGATGCCACTAATAGTTTTGAGTTCAAAGAATAATCTATAGATACACTCTAGGTGCTATTTAGCTCCGCCCATACAAACCACAGGATACTCTTTTATGAAAAATAGTGTAGCCATTATTATTGGCGCGAGTCATGCGGCGGCGCAACTGACAACCAGTTTGCGTCAAGAAGGTTGGGATGGTGATATTTTAGTCATCGGTGATGAGCCTTATCTACCTTATCATCGTCCGCCGCTATCTAAAACATTTTTGGCGGGTGAAAAAACAGTTGATGATTTATTGATTCGTCCTGCGGCATTTTATGAAAAAAATAACATCCAGTTTAAACAAGGTCGCGTAATAGCCATTAACCGCACACAACAAACACTCACCCTGAGCGATGGCACGCAACTCGCTTATGACAAACTTGCTTTGTGTATGGGCGCGCGCGTTAGAAAAGCCGCTATTGTCGGTGAAGAGCTTTCGGGTGTGCATTATTTGCGAAACATTGCCGATGTGAAAGGTATTCAACACTATGTGGCCAAAGATAAACGTGCGGTGATTATTGGTGGCGGTTATATTGGTTTAGAAACGGCTGCTGCGTTGAAAAAACAAGGCATGGATGTTGTTGTATTAGAAATGGCTGACAGAATTTTGCAACGTGTCACCGCACCTGAGCTATCTGAGTTTTATAGCCGTATTCACCGTGAAGAAGGTGTACAAATTCATACCGCTATCTTGGTCTCTGCGATTGTAGGCGATGGACGTGCTGAAAAAGTAGTGTGTAGCAATGGTATGGAATTTCCTGCGGATGTCGTCATTATTGGTGTGGGTGTGTTACCCAATGTTGAATTGGCACAGGAAGCAGGTATTGAAGTCGATAACGGTATTATTGTTGATGAATTTGGTCAAACCAATGATGCTAATATTGTCGCGGCAGGGGACTGTGCTAATCACTTTAATAGCATTTATGGTCGTAGAATGCGTTTGGAGTCTGTGCCTAATGCCAGTGACCAAGCCAAGTCAGCGGCTGCTGCGATGTGTGGAATCTATAAGCCTTACAAAAGCTTGCCGTGGTTTTGGTCTGACCAATATGATTTAAAATTACAAATCGCTGGCTTAAGCCAAGGTTATGATCAAGTTGTGGTTCGTGGCGATAAACTGAATAGTCGTAGTTTTGCTGCTTTTTATTTTAAAGAAGGGCGTTTGATAGCAGCAGATTGTATTAACCGACCACAAGAATTTATGCTCAGTAAAAAAATTATCGCGGAAGGTATTGTGATTGAGCCAAGCCGATTAGCTGATGAGTCTATTGCTGTTAAAGAGCTAGTTTAGTTGTAAGGTGGGTTATTAACCCACCTTATTTGAAGGCTGTTACTTCATAAACCGTGTACCCATTGTCACCAGCTTTTGATAGCTGGTAGGTAATAAACGTTGCATCGCATCAATCACATAAGCATCACTGCCAATTAATACGCGGCGTGAATCTTTGTGTACTGCATTTAAAATGACCGTTGCCGCATCTGCAGGTGTAGTCCTAAACATTTTTTCAAAGTTTTTGGTACTTGTTGACGGGTCTAAACCAACACTTTTAATGCTGTCATTCATTTTTGCAGCTTTGGCAATATTGGTTTTAATGCCACCAGGATGAACACAAGTCACACTGACAGGTGCATTTTCTAAGTCTAACTCTTGGCGTAAGGCTTCGGTAAAACCACGCACCGCAAATTTACTGGCATTATAGGCACTTTGTGTCGGTTGCGAGCAAAGACCAAACACACTCGATACATTCACAATATGACCATCACCCGAGGCTTTTAAGTATGGTAAAAAGGCTTTAGTGCCGTAAACCACGCCCCAAAAATTAATATTCATCACCCATGCTAATTCGTCATAACTCATGCCTTCAACGGTGCTACCCAAAGCAACTCCTGCATTGTTAAAAATTAAATTAACTTTGCCGTGGTCACGAACGACACTATCAGCCCACGCATGAACACCGTCTTTATTGGCGACATCTAATTTTTGGCTGGTGACTTTGACACCAAAAGCCTGAGCTTGCGTGACTGTTTCCGCTAAGCCCATTTCGTTAACATCGCTTAAAGCTAAATGACAGCCGTGTTGAGCCAAATTAAGTGCTAAAGCACGACCAATACCTGAGCCTGCACCTGTAATAGCGGCAACTTTATTGGCAAATGATTTCATGGTGTTTTCCTAAATCTGAAAATGGTGAGTATTATCCCCTCTCCCATTGGGAGAGGGTTAGGGTGAGGGATTCTTAATGCTCAACCGCATAGTTTTTGGCATCAAAAGTTGCCGTTTTACGTCTAAAATCAAAGGTAAAACCCGGCCATAATGTGGTATTTTTACCATTAGCATTTACATACCAACTCTTACAGCCTGTACTCCACACCGCATTACCTAGCTTTTTTTGCAAATCAGTATTAAAGCTGTCTTGGGCTTCGGCATGAACGTCCACTTCTTTCCAACCATGTTGCTGCATTTGTTTGAGGCAATCCATGACATAGGCAATTTGTGATTCAATCATAAACACCATTGAGCTATGACCCAAACCTGTATTTGGCCCCATCAACATAAAAAAGTTAGGAAAACCATTTACGGCACTGCCTAAATAGGCTTGCGCGCCTTGTTGCCATGTATCAATTAAGTCGACGCCATTTTTGCCAAACACCGCACCACGCGGAATCGGGTCTTGGGCTTTAAAACCTGTACCATAAATAATGGCATCAATTGGTCGTTCAACACCATCATCACCAACAATACTATGGGCGCGTACTTCTTTAATGCCGTGACTAATCACATCCACATTAGGCTGCGCTAAAGAAGGCAAATAATCATTAGAAATCAATACCCGTTTACAACCGAAAGCATAATCAGGTGTGACTTTTTTGCGTAATACGGGGTCTTTAATCGCTTGGCGAATATGACGACGTGCTTGTAATTCGGGTAGTTTCATGACGCGTGGATTTAACACAAAACCTAACACACGGCTTTCGAGTTGCAAATAAATGGCGTTACGAATTGCTTCTTGGCTTTTGGGAGCAAATTTAAACAAGGTGCGCTCTGCTGAGGTAATGGCGCGGTCGGGCTTGGGCATAATCCACGGTGGTGTACGTTGATATAAGTCTAAATGAGCCACTTTAGGCACAATTTGTGGCACAAACTGAATCGCACTTGCACCTGTCCCAATCACGGCAACACGTTTACCTTCAAGTGGATAATCATGTTGCCAATCTTGGGAGTGAAACGCTGTGCCTTTAAAGTTTTCGATGCCTTTAAGGTTAGGATAGGCAGGGGTACTTAAACCACCCATGCCTGAAACCACCATACGGGCAGTGAGTGTTTTACCTGCGGCGGTTTCTAAACGCCACAGTTTATGTTTTTGGTCATAAATGGCTTTTTTAACTTCTTGACCAAATTGTAAATGTGCCATTAAGCCGTATTTACGCGCACAGTGTTGTAAGTATTTTTTGATTTCTGGCTGAGGGGCATACATTCGTGTCCAATTAGGATTGGGTTCAAAAGAAAACGAATATAAATGTGATTGCACATCACAGGCACAACCAGGGTAATGATTGTCGCGCCATGTACCACCCACATCTTGGGCTTTTTCTAGTATTGCAAAATCGTTAATACCCGCTTTTTTGAGCGCAATACCCATGCCGAGGCCAGAAAAGCCTGTACCTACAACAATCACTTGATAATCAGGAGTTATCTTTTTCATTTACTTAATACCAACTCGGTTGTTATAACTTACGCGGTGATTGTTTATTTGCTCACAGTAAATGCCTATTGGTCATTTACTGCTCTCAAAACACAATCATTGCCAAGCAATGCGTAAGTTGTGGACAATGTGTGTTGTCAACTTTATAATTGACAACAAGCGATGTCAACATCTGAAATCGAAAAAAGTGAGTTATTTTACAAAATGACTGAATCATTAGTTGATGACAAAGATTTGTCAGATAAAAAACGCCGTAGTTTTCGTGGTGTCAGTGCCGAGCAACGGCAGGCAGAGCGTTATCAAAAATTGATGGAAGCAGGGCTACAATGTTTTGGCTCGCATGGCTTTTATAAAGTGACGGTGCGCGAGATTTGTGCCGAAGCTAAATTAACCGAGCGTTATTTTTATGAGTCGTTTAAAAATACTGAGGCATTGTTGGTGGCGGTGTATCAGCGATTGATTCATGGTATGCAGCAAGTGATTATTAGTTCTATTTTGGTGGAAGAAAATAAAGAGCCTAAACATTTAATTAGGTTAGGGCTGACGGTGTTTTTGCGTTATGTATCAAATGACCCACGCATTGCGCGGATTTTGTTTATTGATATTCCCCATGTGCGTTTTGAAAATAAAGCCTTAATTATGGATACCATGAGTACCTTTGATACCATGTTGCAACAGTTTGGCCGTATTTTATTCCCTAATTTTCCCGAACAGGCAGTGAATGTCGATTTGGTGACGACTGGCTTAAACGGAGCCAATGTGCATATTGTGATGCGTTGGGTGCATAGTAATTTTAGTTATCCTTTTGAGGAAGTTTTGGAGAGTTGTTACACCTTGTTTGCGGCAATGGCGGAGTATTTGGAAAACAGGACTGACGCATTGCACCGCAATTAGCGCGTTTTGCGAGCATAAAACCGTTGAAAACGGTTGAAATGTAAGCAAATAAGCGATAACCGCGTAAGTCCTAAGATGTTAAGCTCTCACCGAGCGTAGTTGCAGTATTATGGGTGGGCGTAATGCCATACTGTTGTTGTAAATAATCTTGTGCGGCGCGGTCATGGCCAAAATCAATGGTTTCGTCCAGTGTTTTAATTGCAGGAATAGTAATCGCGCAGCAATGACCTTGTACTTTAAAATCATCTTCGGATAGTTGACCTGTGTGGTTCATGTTGATTGTCCTTGCCAATGACAGACTTGGCTAATTTTGCTTTTGATTTGTTCAAATAAAAAAGGCTTAGACAAAAAATCATTCATGCCGATTTTAAAACTATGTTCACGGTCGCTTTCAAAGGCATTAGCGGTCAGAGCGATAATATACGGTTGTTTGCTTAAGGCCATTTGCCGAATCTGTTGGGTGGCGGTTAGGCCATCCATTTCGGGCATTTGAATATCCATAAAAATAATATCAAAAGGCTGTTTTTGCACTTCGATAAGGGCTTCTTTGCCATTACTTGCAACTTCCGCTTTGATATTTAACTTGGCCAAAAATTTGAGCATAATCACTTGATTGACCACATTATCATCCACAATCAATACTTTAGGCATATCATATGTGGCTAATTGTCGTTCGGGGTTAATGTGCGTTTCATCAAGAGAATGCCCTATGCCTAATAGCACATCAAAACGAAAACTTGTACCTTTACCTAGTTCACTAAACACATCAATAGAGCCAGACATCGCTTCTACCAAGCGTTTGCAAATGGCTAAACCTAAACCACTACCACCATATTGACGAGTGGTTGATGAGTCAACTTGTGAGAATACTTGAAACAGTCGATGTTGCCGCTCTTTAGCAATACCAATGCCTGTATCGCTAATTTCTACCTTGAGTCTAAAGGTTTGGTCATCCATCGTTTGTGCTTGAGCCGAGACATGAATCCCTCCTTGATGGGTAAATTTAAGGGCATTACTCATTAAATTAGATAGAATTTGGGTGAGACGCAAGTGGTCGCCAATGGCAATGTTCGGTAAGTCATTTGCCCAATCATAAGAAAGGCTTAATTGCTTTTTTTCGATAAGCGGCTTAAATAAAGTGCTGACACTACTTAGCACTGGCGTTAATAAAAAAGGATGATGTTCTAATTCGAGTTTACCTGCTTCAATTTTGGATAAGTCTAAAATATCGTTAATCAAAGAGAGCAGGCTATCGCTACTACTACGAATTGCGCGTAAATAACTTTCTTGCTCGGCATTTAAATGACTCATATCCAATAATTGCGCCATGCCAATAATGCCATTAACAGGTGTGCGAATCTCGTGGCTCATCATCGCCAAAAACTCACTTTTGGCCAATGTAGCGGCATTTGCTTGTTCGAGTGCATTTTGTAATTGCTGCGTACGTTGTAAAACTTTGGCTTCTAATTCGGAAGTTAAGGACTGTAATTGCTGATTGGAGCGTTGTAATTCTAAGGTTTTTTGAGCCAATAAAGATTCGGCTTGTTTACGTTCGGTGATGTCTTGAATAAAACCTGCAAATAAAGATTGGCCGTTGATGATGGCATGACTAAAAGAAATTTCAATCGGAAACTCATGGCCAGCTTTGTGTAAACCAATACTTTGTACATTATGCCAATGAATAGTTTTGTGTTGACTGTGCAAATAATCATTAAAGCCGCGTTGGTGGGCAAAACGTAGATGTTCGGGTTGTAATAAAGCAATATCTTGATTGACGACTTCGGCTATCTGATACCCAAAAACATGAAATATCGCAGGATTAGTATGTCGAATTATACCTTGCTCATCTAAAATCAACACCACATCCGCTGCCGTATTCCATAAGGCTCTAAAGCGTTCTTGGCTTAAACGTAAGGCTTGTTCGGTGGCGGTGATTTTTTCTAGTTGCTGCTGTAAGGCCAATTGGGCTTGTTTGTGGGCGGTAACATCACGAATGCAGGCTTGTACCACTAATTGACCAGCAATGGTTAATACCGTCAAGGTAATGCTACATAAAATCAATTCCCCATTGAGGCGTTGATGTTGCCATTCAAAGACATGAGAACCTTGTTGAATGGCAATTTGTGCCATTGCAAAAGCCTTAGTTTTGGATAATTGACCATCGGGTTGATATTTGGGTGACAAATCTATAGGGCTGAGTTGTAAAAACTGTGCTTCGGAATCAATGCCAAATAAAGTCAAAGCTGCTTGATTACAGGCGGTAAACTTTTCTAAGGTATGGGCATTACTGGTTACTAAAGCGTCTCGACTATGGCTAAATAACAGCCGATGACGTTCTTCACTTTCACGTAAGCGAGTATCTGCTTGTTTACGTTCAATAGCCAAGGCCGCTAATTGAGCTGCACTAACAATGGTGGTGATTTCGTCATCACTTGGGTAGTGAACTCCCTGATGATACATCGCAAAAGTACCTAGCACTTGCTGAGAGAGGTTTAAAATTGGCTCAGACCAACACGAGCCTAGATTGGCTTGTGCGGCAAGATGTTTGTAATCTACCCATAAAGGGTCATGGGCAATATCGCTCACAATGACCCGCCGTTTAAGATAGGCGGCTGTGCCACAAGAGCCTGCTGTTGCGCCAATTGGTGCGCCTTCAATTGCTTGTGTGTAAAAGTGAGCTAATGAAGGGGCTGCACCTACGGTCACATGTTGAGCATCAGGTGTTAATAACAGGATTGAACATAAAATATCGGGATGTATTTTTTCGACATATAGAACAATTGTTTCAAGGATTTGTGCTAATGATGCACCCGTCATAATTAAAGATAAGGTTTGACTGTGGGCAGTATCTCGATTGAGATGTTTGAGTTCGTTGTGTAAATGATTGATGTGTGTGTTTTGTTGGCTGATAGTCTGTTGTAGCAAACGATTCTCGGCTTCGAGAGCCAATATCCTTGATTGTTGCTTGTCAGTCTGTTGTTGTTTAATGGTGGTCATACTAGCACCAGCGTAAATAAAATCATCAATTAAAGACTATACCTTAGTCCACCACTTAGCCAACAAAAAAGGCGACCTTTTACAGTCGCCTTTGTTGCACAGTATCACAAGATTTAATGTTGCGCTTCTTTAGCCAAAATCTCTGCTACCGTTAACGCAGTCATATTAACCAGACGGCGTACAGTGGCCGATGGCGTTAAAATATGTACAGGCTTGGCCGCACCTAGCAAAATGGGGCCAATTGTCACATCATTGCCATAAGCAGTTTTTAACAAGTTAAAAGCGATGTTAGCGGCATCTAAAGTGGGCATGACCAATAAATTGGCGTTGCCTGTTAATTTAGAGTTGGGGAAAGTGGCATGACGAATTTCTTCGTTTAAAGCCGCATCACCGTGCATTTCACCATCGACTTCTAATTCGGGGGCATTAGCCCGAATTAAAGAATAAGCCTGACGCATTTTAATCGCGCTGGCGGTGTTTTCTGTACCAAAGTTAGAGTGCGACAATAAAGCAGCTTTGGGCGCAATACCAAAACGGCGAATTTCTTCGGCGGCTAACAAAGTCATTTCGGCAATTTGTTGGCTACTTGGCTCTGGGTTGACGTAGGTATCAGCAATAAACAAATTGCGGTCTTCCATCATCAACACATTCATCGCATAGAAATTTTGCGCGTTATTGTTTAAACCAATAATTTGCTCAACATAATCTAAGTGCAAATGATAATGGCCAAATGTGCCACAAATCATGCCGTCAGCTTCGCCAAAATGCACCAACAACGCACCAATTAAAGTACTACGGCGGCGCACTTCACGCATCGCTAACTCAATACCTACGCCGCGCCGACACATTAAATCGTGGTAATAACTCCAAAACTTTTCGTAGTGCGGTAAGTTGTCTTGGTCAATTAAGGTAAAGTCTTGTTCTGCACGAATGCGTAAGCCCAATTTTTCAATTTGGCTGTTGATAGTAGCAGCACGACCCACCAATAATGGATGAGCCAAACCTTCATCGGCAACAATTTGTACTGCGCGTAATACCCGCTCGTCTTCACCTTCACAAAACACAATCTTTTTATTAGGCGCGGCTTTGGCTTGAGCAAAAACGGGCTTCATAATAAATGCTGAGTTATAGACAAACTCAGACAATTTTTGACGATAAGCATGAAAGTCGTTAATGGGACGGGTTGCAATCCCTGAATCCATTGCCGCTTTAGCTACCGCAGGTGCGATTTCCATAATCAAACGCTGGTCTAAGGCTTTAGGAATAATATATTCCGCACCAAAGCTGTTGGGTTCACCATAAGCGACTTCGTCACGCTCAATGTGTGCCATACGCGCAATAGCATAGACGCTGGCAATTTTCATGGCTTCGTTAATGGTGGTTGCGCCAACATCTAACGCGCCTCTAAAAATATAGGGGAAACATAAGGCATTGTTGACTTGGTTAGGATAGTCCGAACGACCTGTTGCAATAATCGCATCCGAACGAGTCGCTTTGACTTCTTCGGGCATAATTTCGGGCGTAGGGTTGGCCAAAGCAAAAATAATCGGATTAGCGGCCATGCTTTGTACCATCTCAGGTTTAACAATACCTGCGGTGGATAAGCCCAAAAACATATCAGCATCAACCATGACATCGGCCAAAGTACGCGCATTGGTTTCTTGAGCGTATTTGGCCTTGCTTTCGTCCATCTCCCGACCGTAGTGCAATACACCTTTGGAGTCAGCAACAAAAATATTATGCCGACTTGCACCTAAAGCACACAATAAATCTAAACACGAAATGGCTGCTGCACCTGCACCTGAGCAAACAATTTTAATGTCTTCGATTTTTTTGTTGACTAATTTAAGCGCGTTTAATAAACCTGCACCAACAATAATCGATGTACCGTGTTGGTCATCATGGAACACAGGGATTTTCATGCGTTCTCGGAGTTTCTTTTCGATATAAAAACACTCGGGGGCTTTAATATCTTCTAAGTTGATACCACCAAACGTAGGCTCTAAAGAAGCAATAATCTCAACTAATTTGTCAGGGTCACGCTCATCAATTTCGATGTCAAATACGTCAACGCCTGCAAATTTTTTAAATAAAACGCCTTTACCTTCCATGACGGGTTTAGAAGCCAAAGGACCAATATCACCCAAGCCCAAAACCGCGGTGCCGTTACTAATCACCGCCACTAAATTGCCGCGTGCGGTATAACGCGAGACCGCGCTGGGGTCTTTTTCGATTTCTAAACAGGGAGCTGCCACACCAGGTGAATAAGCCAAAGCCAAATCACGTTGATTGGTTAATTGTTTGCTGGGTGTGACCGAAATTTTGCCTGGATGTGGAAACTCATGATAATCCAAAGCTGCTTTACGAAATACCTCATCCATATTGTTCTCTTGCTAGTGCAAGCCTCTCATCAATAAATAAACACCTATAGCCATTAGCATAGGTTAAAAAAGGGGATTACTATAACATTTTTGACTTACGCGGTTATCGCTTATTAGTTCACAAAGCGCGCTAATTGCGGAGCAATGCGTAAGTCCTAAGTTTAGAAAGTTAAGTGGGGCGGTGGCCAAACTTAATCAGATACGGGGTCTTTCCCTTTTGGGGCAATCGTAATGATTGTAGTGTGATGCTGACTCTGTAAGGGTGGAAGAATCTATGCTCAAACTAAAAGATAATGACAAGGGGTATTAAATGCAAAAATACTATGCTTCATGCGGCTTGGCAATAGACAAATGTTAAACGAGTTGAGCAAACAGCCATTGCCAAGTAAAAATCAGGTAATATCAAGACTATTTTAGACAACGAGAGCATGACACATCATGGAACACACTCTTTCATCCAAAGCGCAAGCCTTATTAGATGCCCAAGTGGCCTACATCTTGAGTCGTTTGCAACCACAAGAGTTGACCATTACGCTCGAACATGAAATTGATATGATTTTGGCTAATGCCCCTAAGTTGACGCTGCATGATTGTGTTAATGCACAAATGATAAAAGAAACCGTCTATAACTATGCGATTGAATTAGATTTAGGTGCTGGCGTATTTGAAATTATGGGCGATGTGGCGCGTAGTGTGCATAGTCATCCCGTCCATCAACAAACCACTTTAAATGATATTTTATCAGACCGTCATTTTGAACAAATTTTGGATAAAGTACTTGAGTTAAAAGACATCCGCGAATATCTATTACATGAGCTAGTGATTAACCCTGTGTATGCCGCTTTAGTGTCAGACGTTGTGTATTACGGCTTACGCGATTATTTGCTAGAGCAAAGTTTGGGCAGCAAAAAAAATGTCCAACGTGTTGGTGCATTGGTGTCTTGGGGTAAAGAGTTAATCACACGTCTGCCGCCCGAATTGGAACAGATGCTAGAATTAAATTTGCGTCAATATATTCAAAAAAATATCAGTCGTATTTTGGCCGAAAGTCAAAGTTTTTTAGCGCATATCAATCCTGACAATCTGCGTAACAATATCTTAGATGTGTGGGATGACGTTAAACAACATCGGATTAGCACTTATCAACAATTAGTCAGTAGTTTAGACGTTGAAGAGCTGATTGTTTTATCTTATGAGTTTTGGCGTGATTTTAGAAAAACCGATTATTTTAAAGTCTTGTTAGATTCGGGTATTGAGGCCTTTTTTAGACTCTATGGCACAACGACCTTAGATATCTTATTGGAAGAAGTGGGGGTCACACGGCAAATGTTAATTGCAGATGCCTTACGTTTTGCCCCACCTATTTTAAGCATGATGCACGAAAAAAACTTACTTGAGCCATTAGTTAGAGAGCATTTAGCTCCATTTTATGCGTCTGACATAGTACAACAGATTTTAAAAGATTAATGCACCGACAAATAAATCCACATAAAGCAGGCGGCAGCAATAAAAATCACCCCACTGCTCAGCCATAAGCTTGTATGCGAGCGTGATGAAGAGGTTAAAGGCTGTAAATCGGGATTGGCTTGCTCATAGGCTTCGACCATCGCTTTGGCTTCTTTAAGGCTTAAAGCGGTTTCTTGACGCACAATTTTAATGGCTTCAATTTTATGGCCAAGTGCTAATGCGCCAATGGCGGAAAGTGGGATTTGTTGATGATAGTGTTTGTCCATGTCAGATGCTCCTTTTGTTGCTGGCTACGTCAGTTCGCCTAAGCGTTTGTATAAAGTTTGCACTAAAATTCGACATCAGTTGAAGAAAATTTGTAAGTATAGGTTGAACATTTGTACTTATCATATTAGCTTTTTGAGTGTTAAACGACAGCATTCGCTTGGTTTTTTTTCGTCAAATAAGTCACATTATCACAATCAGGCTTGCCTATAGTCAGGCATTTAGGCACAGTAAGCACTCTCATTTTGACCGCTTAGGCTTTAAACACACATGGCCAAAAACAATAAACCGCTCCAAACTCTCAAAATCGCGTTTTTAGGTGGACGCGGTTGCGGCAAAACCACGTTGTTGGCGAGCTACTTAGGACACATGGCCAGTAGTCGTTGGCAAAAAGACCATCAGTATTATTTAAGTACGCCCGATTCGAGCGACTCCAAACGCTTAAATGAGTTATTTCAAGGCTTGTGTAATGGTTTTTTTCCTGAAGCCACCATTAAACGCGCAGCAGCATATCGTTTTCAAATGCACGTTGAACAATGTGAAGGTGTGCCATTAGAAATACAATGGTTAGATTATCCAGGTGAGTGGTGGGAGCGTGAGCCTGCCGATGCCAAAGAAAAAAAACAACGTGACGACTGTTTGAAGCGCATGGTGAATAGTCATGTCTGTTTTTTGGTGATAGATGGCGCGCAATTTCAACGTCATGGCGAAACCTATTTGCGCGCTCATTTGGCGCACATGACCAATGAAATTGCGAATTTATTACGTCAAAATCATGCTGCAAAAAAGAAAAATAATCCACTTAAAGATATGGTGTGGGTAATGGCATTAAGTAAAGCCGATATGCTTGAAACCAGTTTGACGGCGGCGGATTTTGCCGATTTTGTTAATCGTTATGCGGGTGACCAACTGGATACCTTACGTCAGCGTTTGGGCGAGGCAGGTTGTCCTTCTTTTGGTATGAATTATTTGTTGTTTTCTTCGGTGTTGGGGACAGGCCAACGCATTATTGATATTAACAAAACCATTGGCTTGGATTTAATTGCGCCTTTGGCTTTGCGTACTATTTTAGAAAAAGAATTACAAAATATTGAAAAATCGGCCGTGTTAAAGCGCGTGTTTGCAGGCAGTGCTGACAGAGGAGCGTTACAGGCATTGTTTAATTTATTACGTCAGTTATTAGCCAAATGGCCAGACCGTTCGACTCGTGATGTGGGTGATTTATTGTTTACGAAAGCCGAAACGTGGGTCAGTGGCCGCGCTCAAGATTTGCAACAAGAAATGGATAGCCAACAACAACAAGGACAAGGTTTAAAAGCGGCCGAGTCTATTCTTAAAATTGCTCTGAGTAAGCCCGAAAATCGTAAGTATTTTTATGTGCCGTTATTGCGCGTGGGTACTAACCGCTAATCAGGAGCGAAAATGGATAGTTTAGTAATTGATACGCAATTGGTATGGATGACCTGTGGTATAGATGCAGGTTATCAAATTTTGTTAGCACCGCCAGAATTGGGTAAAACATGGGTTGATTTGTTAGAAGGGGCTTTTCCTAATTTTGAAGTGGGCGGACAGGTTTTAAAAACGGTAGAAATTAACTATGAGGGCGGTAAAGCCTTAGCGTTAGCTTTTTTTGACCCTGTGATGTGTGATGCCAGCTCTCGACCGATTAAACATTTTATGCTGTTATTGGGCATGAGTGAGAGCGTCTTTAAAAAAGCACCACAATTATTGATTACACCATTACTAACCCAATTAAAGCCAGCTTTTGATGTCATTTGCCAAGCTTCACGTTATAGCTCCGAGCAAGACATTATGCGTTTGGCACAGAATAAACAAATTGAACGTAATATTCGTTTGGAGTTTAGTTCTAAATTATCCACATTTAAGCTAGGGAATAAAAACAAACAGCCAACGGGTGTACAAAAAGCCGTTTCTGCTAAAGAGCTGATTCAGCAAGTAGAACAAGGTAAACTTGAAGATGAAGCCTTAGCCATGCCTTTATGGTTAAAATGGGCGTTTTTGGTAGTGATTTTGTTGGCGGTGATAATGGGGCTTTGGGTTGGTTTAGTTTAGTTACAACTTCGCCAAGGCTACATTAATGGCTTTGGTATCGACAAAATTAGGGTCAAAGTTAGGCAGACGCTGTTTAAGATGCAAATGTTCGGCATCATTGGGATTATTTAATGCCATGCGTAAATGATAATAACCACCCAAACCGCCGCAGTCTTCAGGTGGACAAGCCCCCGCCGCATGAGTGCAAAGTGGTGTAGTGTTGTCACTGGTTAGTATTTTTTCTAAAACAATGCTGTGTTGCCAGTTATTGCTCATATCATAAACATAGGTCAACTTATCTTTAACACCTGTTAATAATTTACTGAGCTTTACTTTATCGGCAGGATACATGCCATTATCGTCTTCGGGAAATACTTCGCCAAAAGAATATTCTTCATAATCAAACGCATAACTATGACGATTTTGCCAACCCATCGCTACTTGTACAATATCGTGAAATACCGCCAAGTTTAAATTAGCAGACACTAAAATGCGCCGCCAAATCAAAGGATTACTGTCGCTTAAGGTAATTTTAAACTGATAAATTTTTGCTTTGACGGCCATAAATGTCTACTTTAATAATTGCTCTCACCCCGACCCTCTCCCAAAGGGAGAGGGGGAATAAGGCTTACAAGTTTTTCAGTTTTTCTAACTGTTCTTGTAATTTCGCTTGTGCAGTTTTGGCATCATCCAGCTTCTTTTGCTCTTGAGCAATCACCGCCGCAGGGGCTTTGGCGGTAAAGCTCTCATTACTGAGTTTGCCACCAATACGCGCTACTTCTTGCTCTAAGCGATTGATTTCTTTACCTAAACGTGCAGCTTCGGCATCTTTATCAATAAAGCCTTTTAACGGCACTAACACCGCCATGTCGCCGACTAATGCGGTGGCCGCAGGCGGTAATTCGGCATCATTGGCTAAAATAGTGAGGCTATCTAAACGTGCTAAAAAGTTAAGTTGCGAGCGATAACGTTCTAGACGCAGCGCATCATCGGCACTGACGTTATGACACAAAACGGGTAGGGCTTTGCTGGGTGAAATGTTCATTTCACCACGAATGTTACGAATCCCTGCAATCACACCTTTTAACCATTCTACGTCGGCTTCCGCTTGCACGTTGATTTTGCTGTTATCAGGTTGTGGATAGGCTTCGAGCATAATACTGTCGCCAGACTTGCCCACTAAGCCTTTAACACGTTGCCAAATTTCTTCGGTAATGTAGGGCATAATTGGGTGCATTAAGCGTAACATGGTTTCTAAAACGCGCAACAAAGTACGGCGTGTCCCTGCTTTGGCGGCAGGACTGCTATCACCATTTAACACAGGCTTAGTGAGTTCTAAATACCAGTCGCAGTATTCATTCCAAACAAACTCGTAAATCGCTTGTGCGGCTTGGTCGAGACGATAATGATCTAGCGCGTTAATGACATTTTGTTCGGCACGTTGTAAACGGCTGATAATCCATTGGTCAGCTACGCTTAACTCAACATTATCATGGTCAACGGCCACATCTTGGCCATCACAATTGCTCAATACAAAACGTGCGGCGTTCCATAATTTATTGCAAAAGTTACGATAACCTTCTAAACGGCGCATATCCCAGTTAATGTCACGACCTGTTGACGCTAATGAAGCAAAAGTAAAACGTAAGGCATCTGTGCCATAAGCGTTAATGCCTTCGGGATATTCTTTGCGTGTCGCTTTTTCGATTTTGGGCGCATCTTGCGGCTTCATTAAACCTGTGGTGCGTTTGGCCACTAAAGACTCTACATCAATGCCATCAATAATATCTAAAGGGTCTAAGACGTTGCCTTTAGATTTAGACATTTTTTGGCCGTCTGCATCGCGCACCAAACCATGAACATACACTGTTTTAAAGGGAATTTGTGGTGTGCCATCTGGGTTTTTCATAAAGTGCATGGTCATCATCATCATCCGTGCCACCCAGAAGAAGATAATGTCAAAACCCGTCACTAATACATCCGTTGGGTGAAAAGTGCTTAATTCGGGCGTTTGTTTTGGCCAGCCTAACGTAGAAAATGTCCACAGAGCAGAAGAGAACCATGTGTCGAGTACGTCTTCATCTTGACGTAAGGCGATGCTGTCCGCGAGTTGATATTGTTGACGAACTTCGGTTTCATCACGGCCAACATACACATTACCTGCTTCGTCATACCATGCAGGAATACGATGCCCCCACCATAATTGCCTTGAAATACACCAATCTTGAATATCGCGCATCCACGCAAAATACATATTTTGGTATTGCTCTGGCACAAACTTCACACGGCCATCTTCAACCGCTTCAATAGCTGGTTTGGCTAATTCTTTAGCAGAAACATACCATTGATCGGTCAACCATGGCTCAACTATTACACCCGAACGATCACCACGCGGAGCTTTGAGCTTGTAGGGTTCGATTTTGTCTAACCAGCCATTTTCCTCGGCTTCTTTAACCAACTTTTTACGGGCTACAAAACGCTCTAAACCTGCGTATTCGCTAGGAGCTGCTTCGCTGCCTAAGTCAGCAAATGACCCTGCGGCCATCACTTCAAATTGAGCTAATACTTGTGCGTTTTTATCAAAGATGTTGATTAAGGGTAAATCGTGACGTTTACCTAGTTGAAAGTCATTAAAGTCATGAGCAGGCGTGATTTTTACACATCCTGTCCCAAAATCTTTATCGACATAAGTATCGCCCACAATCGGCACTAAACGACCTGTAATGGGCAAACGAATGTTTTTGCCAATCAAATGCTTATAACGTTCGTCTTCGGGATGAACCGCAACAGCCGTATCGCCTAACAAGGTTTCGGGGCGTGTGGTGGCGACCACTAAATGGCTGCTGCCATCTTCTAAAAAGTATTTAAA
>Ga0209599_10000157_pt1 | contig 47137 bp, 47 predicted proteins | sample Shrwel_input2_FT_FD_187534 | JGI IMG/M metagenome (GOLD analysis project Ga0209599, IMG submission 187534) | Subsurface microbial communities from deep shales in Ohio, USA - Utica-3 well 1 S input2 FT (SPAdes) (version 2) ...
TAGAAATGTCAGTAGAATTAATTCACCCGATCGCAATGGACCCAGGTCTACGTTTTGCGATCCGTGAAGGTGGTCGTACTGTAGGTGCTGGTGTTGTTGCTAAAGTAACTGCATAAGCCCTTAAAGTAATAAAAAAGCACTCCTTTAGGGGTGCTTTTTTATATCTATTGTTTGACAATATTTTGTAAGAGTGTCCTTAACTGATACCTTGCTGTCCTAAACTGCACTTAATTGATCAGCATAAAACCGTAATATAAAACTCAAGAAAACGAACAAAAGTGCTCAGTGAAAAAATCACTGAAAAGGAGTAGGCGGCATGAATGCTAAAGTAAATATTTCAAATCGTGCAGGTGCAAGTTTCCCTGTACGTCGTATGAATTTTGATTTTGATCAAGTACCTGAATATTGGATGAATGGTTCAGCAGGTCTTACACATTTTATGACTGCTTTATCAGCGCTGTTTCCGGATGGTGAAAAATTATTTATCGATGCGGTACGTGCCGTCCGTTATCATCCGACAATTAAAGATAATGCTGAATTACAGAAAGAAATTAGTGCTTTTATTGGTCAAGAAGCAATGCATACTCAGGAGCACGTGAATTTTAATGCTTCTGCACAAAAATATGGTCATGATGTTCGATCGCTAGAACAAATCACTGGACGTTATATTCAATTTGCACTTAATAATTTTTCAAAGATTGTAAAGCCCTTTGGTATGACAAAAGAGATGGTCGATTTAACAGCTACGACCGCTCTAGAACACTTTACGGCAACGATTGCTTCAGAACTATTACGTAATAAACATATCCAAGATTTGATGACAGATGACACAATGTCATATATGTGGTTTTGGCATGCTGTCGAAGAAAATGAACACAAAGCTGTTGCGTATGATGTTTATGAGTCAGTGTTTGGTAAGGGGCTGAAAGCCTATAGCTTACGTACCTCAGCACTTGTATTTGCAATGACATTGATCTTTATTTTGCAATCCTATTTTACTTTACGTTTGCTTCAGCAAGATAAGAAATTAAATCTAAAAGAATTGGGTATGATTTATAAATATGGTTATAGCCCTTCTAAAGGTATAATTTCAGGGATGGCGGGTGAAATGCTGGCTTATTTCAAACCGAAATTTCATCCAAATGATTTAGATACAGTGCAATTATTGAAAGATTGGAAAGCAAAACTTGGTTTGTAATATTTCCAAGAAAGATTAAAAGTGAAAAGGACAATTTATTGTCCTTTTTCTTTTATTATTACCTTTATACTCTTTAAACGTATTTTTGTGAAATGTCCTAAGATGATGCTTTTGTGACCTTATCTGCACTTATTTATAGCATCAAATACAGCGTATAACTAAAGAATAATAATGAATTAATAAATATATCTGCAATATATAGGAGAGCGTTATATGAATGCTAAAGTCAATATTTCAAACCGAGCTGGCGCTAGCTTTCCTGTACGCCGAATGGACTTTGAGTTTGGTGAAGTGCCACGCTACTGGGCAAATGGTGATGCAGCTTTAACACATTTTATGACCGCACTCTCAGCCCTATTTCCAGAAGGCGAGCAATTCTTTGTCAATAGTACGCGTGCAGTAAGAAACGATCCTAAGTTAGCAGATCCTGCATTACAGAAAGAAATAAGTGCTTTTATTGGTCAAGAAGCGATGCATTCTAAAGAACATCTTGCATTTAATGCTTCAGCTCAAGCATATGGATATGATGTTCGTAAATTAGAAGCACAGACTGGTAAAGTGATTGATACGGCAGCAAGTGTTATTTCAACTGTAATGAAACCATTTGGTTTTACCAAAGAAATGATCGGTTTAACAGGGACGTGTGCCTTGGAGCATTTTACCTCGACCATTGCGGAAGAGTTGTTGAGTAACCCTGATATTCAATCCATGTTTATGGATGAGACGATGTACCATTTATGGATGTGGCATGCCGTTGAGGAAAATGAGCATAAAGCCGTGGCATTCGATGTTTATGAAGCCATGTATGGTCAAGGGCTTAAAGCGTATTTTATGCGTTCTCTAGCTTTGGTTATTGCCATGGGGCTAATCTTTATCACGCAATCTTATTTCACAGCAACATTGCTTAAAACAGATGGCAAGCTGACATGGCGTGACACAAAATACATGCTGAAATTCATGTATGGATATAAAGGCTTTATGACACGTCAAATACCCGCTTTATTGTCATTTTTAAGACCAAAATTTCATCCTAATGATGAAGATACAACTGCGCTATTAAATAAATGGCGTGCTGAATTAGGCTTTAATCCGCATTAAAATGATGGGCAATTCAGATTGCCCACTTTTTTATTTATATTTTTACTTAAATTGTCGATAATCTGCCAAATGAGATTTTTGGAAGATATTCGAGTGATCAGATTAATGCAAGAAAATGACTTGGATCGTGTAACAGCAATTGAGCGTTTAGTGCAAACTCATCCTTGGTCGAAGCAACAATTCCAAGAGTCTCTAGCTTCTTATCAATGTACCGTATATGAAGAGGCTGATCAGGTCGTGGGATTCTGTATTCTGCAACCTGTTTTGGATGAAGCTAATTTATTGTTGATGGCGATACATCCAAGTCAGCAGGGTAAAGGTCTTGGATACGAATTGTTATATTATTCTATTAAACAATTAAAAAATGATCCGATTCAGATTTTTTTAGAAGTGCGTGAAAGTAATGCAGCGGCAATTCGTTTGTATGAAAAAGCAGATTTTCATCAAATTGATTTGCGTAAAAACTATTATCCAAATTTAGATGGCTCAAGAGAGCATGCTGTGATTATGGTCAAAACATGCACGGATGATTTTGCGGCATTATTTAATAATTAAATTATTCCATTCGGAAGGCAGAGTACTCATTAATGAATTACCCAGTTTATAAATTTCATTTTCAGAAAGTGGACGGTTGAGTCTGCGCCATTGCCCATCGAGCAATAATTCAAGTGGTGTGTATTGCGATTTATAGTTCATCTTGGATGAATGTGGCACCCAATAACCTAAATAAAGATAATCGAGATTAAGCGTTTTGACATATTCAATTTGCTTGAGAATAGCGAATACACCTAAAGAGCGGCGTTGTTCATCTGGATCAAAAAATGTATAAACGGCTGACAGTCCGTCATCCATCAAATCACAAGTTGAAACAGCAATCAGTTTTTTATCTTCCCAAAGTTCGATAAAGAAGCTTTCTGTGCAGCTATGTACTAGAAATTTCTCAAATTGATCTAAACTTGCAGGATACATATCGCCATCTGAGTGGCGTTCATTAATATATCTTTCATATAAATCATAATGTTGTTGAGTCGCTTGTGAGGTTGGTAAGATACTCATTTGTAAATCTTGGTTGCGTTTCCAAGCCTTTTTTTGGCTGCTATTCATTTTAAATTCTTGAATAGGAACGCGGCAGGATAAACATTGCCGACATAAATGACATTCAGGGCGATAGACAAAATCACCGCTGCGACGAAAGCCGACACGAGAAAGTTCTGACAATGTCACCACATCAATGCGATGAATTGGATCTAAGAACACCATCCGAGCTGATTTGTTATCGAGATAACTACAGTCATGTGGCGGCGTGATGTAATACTGTAAGTCATTTAAAAGGGACTTGGGTTGGTATGATTTCATTAATCTGTCCCTCCAAGGTGTTAATCCATTAACCGTCTAATTTTGCAAAAACTGCTATTGTTTTACTTGAAAATACACGTTCTTGATAACTTTTCCAATTGATAGAGGGGGTGATAATTACATCTTGTAACGATTTTAAATATGTTTGGCGAGAAAGTGTACTCGCGCCTAGGCTTAAAAGATGTTCATTCACCAATTGGCAATCAATCCAAGGTAACTTATTTTCTTGACCAATTAACATTAATGTATAAAAAGCCATTTTTGATACGTCTGTTTTTATACTAAACATAGATTCACCAAAACAACCTGTACCTATGGTCACACCATATAATCCACCAACGAGTTTTTCTTGCTCCCATACTTCAACACTGTATGCATAACCCGCTTCAAATAGCGCACAATAACCTTGAATGATATCTTCACTAATCCATGTTTCATTGGCATAGTTCCGTGGCAAAGAGCATGCGCGAATGACATTTTCAAAAGCGTGATTTACGGTAATTTGATAGTCGTGTTTCTTCATGTTGCGTATTAAAGACTTACTTGGTTTGTAAGCTTGAGGCTCAATAATGCAGCGTGGTTCAGGACTCCACCAACAAATGGGTTCATCTTCATTAAACCAAGGGAACAAACCGTGAGTATAGGCTTCAAATAGAGTAGAAGGGGAAAGGTCTGCACCAATACAAATAAATCCATGACCTTCTGGATCGGCTTCGATCGGATTGGGAAAAATATATTGGGATGGAGGAAGTTGTTGCATAGTTGCTAAAGTGAATAAGAATTATTCTAAATTAACGCAACTAGAGTGCGTTGACAATATGTTCTAAATTGTCAACGCAATAGGATATGGAGATTAGTTCAAGTTGTCTAAATATTTCTCTGCATCTAATGCTGCCATACAGCCTGAACCCGCAGAAGTGATTGCTTGGCGATAGATACTATCTGCCACGTCACCAGCAGCAAAAACACCTTCAACTGAAGCCGCTGTTGCATTACCTGCTGTGCCACTATGCACTTGAATGTATCCATCTCTCAAGTTAAGTTGACCTTCAAACATACCTGTATTTGGCTTATGTCCAATCGCAACAAATAAACCCTGAACAGGAATGTCTTGAGTGCTTGAATCTTGAGTCGATTTAATACGAACCGATGTTACACCAGTTTTATCACCGAGCACTTCATCAACTTGATGGTTCCAAATGATACTGATTTTGCCTTCTTTTTCTTTAGCAAAAAGATGATCTTGCAAAATCTTCTCAGAACGCAAGCTATCACGACGGTGAACTAATGTTACATGCGCTGCAATGTTTGATAGGTAAAGTGCTTCTTCAACCGCAGTATTACCACCACCCACCACCATGACATTTTGGTTCTTATAGAAGAAACCATCACATGTTGCACAAGCGCTCACGCCTTGACCCATAAAGGCAGCTTCTGATTCAAGCCCTAAATATTGTGCTGTCGCACCTGTTGCAATAATAAGCGCATCACATGTGTACTCTTCCATATCGCCCTTTAAAACGAATGGACGAGTTTTAATATCGACTTCATTGATATGATCGTAGACAATTTCTGTACCGAAACGTTCAGCATGTGCTTGCATACGTTCCATGAGTACAGGACCAGTTAATCCTTCTGGGTCACCCGGCCAGTTATCAACTTCTGTGGTGGTTGTCAGTTGACCACCAAGTTGTAAACCAGCAATGAGTGTTGGTTTGAGGTTAGCTCGTGCCGCATACACTGCTGCGCTATAACCTGCAGGACCAGAACCCAAAATAATTAACCGTGAGTGACGAGCGCTCATTAAAGAACATCCTTTTTATATTGAAATTGCTGAAATTATACGTGAATCTACATCCGATTGGAGTAGATAATATTGATAAAGCTAATCGAATTGAGCTATATCATAAATAGGTTTACTGATATTTCATCAGTCTTTGCAATAGCTCTTTGATGTTAACAACAACAGTAAACAATCGTGCATCTTTTTTGTAAGAACGAGTGCATAATATAAAACTTATTGATTAAGGTCAGTTTAGCCTTAAAAAATACTAACGAATAACGAATTGGGTTACAGGACTGTATATGACTGCGGTGTCAAGTGTTTATGCACAACGCTTTTTAATGACATTATTTTTAATTTCTTTTGGCATTTATCTATTCCTTGCCACCGTTACCTATACGCCATTTGATCCTGGTTGGATGCATATTTCGAGTGATACGCAACAGGTTTCAAATGCAAGTGGTGTAGCAGGGGCGTGGATCGCTGATTTATTATTTGGCTTTCTTGGTTGGGCGAGTCTGCTGATTCCATTATTTCTATTTCTAGAAGCGATTCAAGTATGGTGGCCTCGAAGTTTTCTTAATCGTCCATTTCGTTATGCTGCACAATTTTTCTTAATCTTATGTATCTCTAGTTTATTTTATTTACACTGGAATACACCTGCTGATACGTTGGAAAATGCTGCTGGTGGTATTATTGGCTTTGAGTTAGGGCAGAGTTTATCCCAAATTTTGACCATCTATGGTGCTACTTTATTTCTACTTGCATTTAGTATTCTATTATCCACTCTTGCATTTGGTATTCAATGGAATAAAACTTGGGAAACATTGAAACGTACACCTGCTTATTTACAAGATTTATTTTATAAAAATATTCCTCAACATGAATCAGCTTATGATTTAACAGAACAGTTAACCGCAGATCAAGTCCCAGCAATTAATAATAAAACACAACCCAAACAAGTGCTTGATACTAATATTCAAGCTGAAAAAAATCTTGAGGTTGCAGGAGTGAATAGCCAAACATTTAAACATGATGATTTGCATCATCAAGTCATGGCCGAAAAATTATTTGCTGATGTAGTGGCTAAAGAACAGAAAATAGTTCAGTCGCAAGAACAAGTTGCCTTTGAAGATTTTGAAGAAACTTTAGAAAAAGCGCATCAGATGGAGCAAGAGAGCCAACGCCTTGTTCAAACGGGTGAAGTATGGCGTGCGTTACAAAGAGATGATGCGAGCCACAAACAAGAAATTGATGCGCTATTAAGAGCAGCAGATGAGAACACTAATTCATCTAACCAGTATGCCCATAGCTCTCATACGGATTTAGGTACAAAACATTCAGATCGTAGTCAATTAGATTGGAATGATGATCAAATTTTTGATGAGTTGCTTGCCGCTGTTCCAAATAGCAAAACAGCTACCGATTTACACACACCATTTACCCAAGAATCAGTTGAAGCAAAATCTCCTCCTGATCATACTGTTCTTGAAGCTGAAATAGAATCATTGGTAGCAAGTGATACGCACACTACCTATTCAGCAATGCCTGTATCAAGTCAAAATAAGTCGCAAGAAGAATTGAATAAAACACAAAGTAATCAATTTGATGATTTTAATGATCTTTTAATTGAAGATGAACCTGAAAATACGTTAGCAAAAACGACGGGTTATGCTCAATCTTCTGCATTTGTGAAAGCACCAATAGAGATTGATACAGCTAAAGAAAAATTATCGAAAGAAGCATTTATTGAAGCATGGCAGGAAACTGCGGGTAAATCAGAGTTAGATATTGAAGATGATTTTGATTTAGACGCGCCATTATCAGATAAATTTGGTCGTCCAATGTCACGTTCGATGCAAGTTGCTGAAAAACGACGTGATCTACCAACCTTACCAGGTTTGGAGTTATTGGATAAAGTTGATCCGAATAAAAAGGTTAATTTTACTGCTGAGCAGTTAGCTCGACTTTCAGAGTTATTAGAAATTAAATTACAAGAATTTAATGTCAAGGCTCAAGTTGTAGAAGCTCAACCTGGACCTGTGGTTACTCGTTTTGAACTTGATCTGGCACCAGGTGTGAAAGCATCTAAGGTGACTAATATTTCGCGTGATTTGGCGCGTTCAATGTCGATGGCTTCGGTTCGTGTGGTGGAGGTTATTCCGGGCAAACCTTATATTGGCATTGAGGTTCCAAACAGTACGCGTGAAATGGTGCGTTTGATTGAATTATTGATGATTCCTGCTTTTACCGATCCAAATAGCATTCTTTCTATGGCGATGGGTAAGGATATTTCAGGTAATCCAGTTATTGCTGATTTGGGTAAAGCACCACACATGTTGGTTGCGGGAACCACCGGTTCAGGTAAATCTGTTGCTGTAAATTCGATGATTTTATCGATGTTATTGAAATATACACCTGATCAATTACGTCTTATTTTAATTGATCCAAAACAGCTAGAGTTAGCTAACTATAATGATATTCCACATTTATTAACACCTGTCGTGACTGACATGAAAGATGCCGTAAGCGCATTAAATTGGTGTGTAAATGAAATGGAACGTCGTTATAAGTTAATGTCATTTCTGAAAATTCGTAAATTGAGCGACTATAATCGTAAAGTTGAAGAAGCAATCGCGAATGGCGAAGACTTAATTGATCCAACATGGAAAGCCAGTGATTCAGTTGTTGGTGAGCGCGCACCTCGTTTAACACCGTTGCCTTCAATTGTGATTGTTGCGGATGAGTTTGCTGACATGATTATGCAGGTCGGTAAGAAAGCTGAAGAAATGATTACGCGTCTCGCGCAAAAATCACGTGCAGCGGGTATTCATCTATTACTTGCAACCCAACGCCCTTCGGTTGATGTGATTACAGGTCTGATTAAGGCCAATATTCCAACCCGTGTGGCTTTACGTGTAAACAGCAAAATTGATTCACGAACCATTTTGGATGCAGGTGGAGCAGAGGACTTGCTCGGACATGGTGATATGTTATTCCTTGGACCAGGTAAAATTGAGCCTGAGCGTGTACATGGCGCGTTTATTAGTGATGATGAAGTAAACCGTATTTGTGATGCTTGGCGTGAGCGCGGTGAACCTGATTATGTTGATGAAATTTTAACTCCGTTTGATGAAGAACCAACATCACGTGGTTTTGAAGATGGTGACGGTGATCCGAACCGAGATGCCTTGTATGATCAATGTGTTTCATTTGTTTTAGAAACACGTAAGGCTTCGACCTCATCGCTACAACGTAAGTTTAGCTTGGGTTATAACCGTGCTGCTCGTATCATCGATCAGATGGAAGAGAATGGGATTGTAAGTGCCATGGGCGCAAATGGTAAGCGAGAGATTTTAGTTTAATCTAATCCATTAAAAATATAGCCTCTACGAAAGAGGCTTTATTTTTTGGGATGCTTTTTTATTTAACTAAGGTAAGCATCGGATTGGAATGCTAGTTGTGAAGATCATTTTTAATGATCTTTTATCTATATAAAAGTCTACATTGTGCAGGCTTTTTATTAAGCAAATTTTGCTAAGACTTCTAAGAAACCATCTTTTTGACGAGGAAATTGAGCAATCACATCGTGAATACGTTGTCCTTCTGGATTCGTTGCGTTCAGGTTACGACCATCCGCTACAAACTTAGTCAGAAGGCGTTCATAGTCGAAAGGACGCATATGTTTGAATGCATGATAGAGTACATGAAAGTCAGCATTCACGTCTGCTGGTGGAAGTTGGTTGAGGTAGGCAAAAACACGCTCATCTGACCATTCTTCATTGAAAGTTGCTGGCTGTGATAATGCCATGACAATCTCCTCAGTCTTAAAATAATAAAGGCAAAATACGAGACTGAATAATTAACAAAGCATCGCTTTGTTCAGTCGCAAGGTATTTTGCCTTTATTTACGAAAAATCGCTAATAGAAAAACTTCTATCGATCTTCAGGTAAATTGATATTCATTTCTAACATTTCGATGTTAGCTTCTGAACGAACCTGCATTTGGATGTGCTGTTCGTCTACACCACGAACATAACGACTCACCACTTGCATGATCTCTTTTTTCATTTGATCAATTTTATCTTGGCTTAAACGACGACCAAGACCCTGTTCAGATGCAACAATAACTTTTAAGCGATCTTTGGCAGTTTGTGCACTTGATGGTTTCTCATCACTGCTAAAAAGTTTACTCCAGAATCCTGCCATAATTACGCTCCAAATAGTCTAGCTAACCAACCTTTTGGCTGTACTGCAATGTGTCGATAAGGACGATCTTCGCCAAGGAAACGAGCAACTAAGTCATCATAAGCTTGACCTGCTTTTGTTTCTTCATAAAGAATAACAGGCTTACCTTCGTTTGACGCTTGTAAAACACTTGGGCACTCAGGAATTACGCCTAATGTCGGCACACGTAAAATATCTTTTGAAATATCATCAATCGTCAACATTTCTTGCTTATCAGCACGTTCAGGATTGAAGCGTGTGATACATAAATGTTTACGGATACGACCTTCATTCTGCTCAACTTTTTTAGTCTTACTATCAAGCATACCAATAATACGGTCTGAGTCACGTACTGAAGAAATCTCTGGGTTTGTCACAATGATTGCTTCATCTGCATGATACATTGCCAAGATCGCGCCACGCTCAATACCAGCGGGTGAATCACAAATGATGTAATCGAACTCTTGTGCAAGCTCATCGATCACACGCGCAACACCTTCATCACTCAATGCATCTTTATCACGCGTTTGAGATGCAGGTAGAATGTATAGGTTTTCGATTTCTTTATCGCGGATGAGCGCTTGTTGTAGACGAGCTTCGTTGTTGATGACATTTACAAAGTCATAAACTACACGGCGTTCACAGCCCATGATCAAATCAAGATTACGTAAACCTACATCGAAATCAATCACAACAGTTTTATGACCACGCAGGGCTAAGCCTGTTGCAAAAGATGCGCTTGTTGTAGTTTTACCTACACCACCTTTGCCTGACGTTACGACAACAATTTTGGCCACCGAATCCACTCCTATTTATGGTCATACGCCCCTAAAAGGGCTTTTTTGGTGTTTAATGAGCTAAATTAAAACTGCAAGGCTTCAAATTCAAGTTCTTGCTTGTTATTTAAATAAATATGTACAGGTTTTTTGATCATATCTTTAGGAATATCATCTGCTACACAATATGTCCCTGCAATAGAGACTAGCTCTGCTTCTAATGAGTTACAAAAAATTCGTGCTGAACCATGTCCACCCGCACCAGCAATGACTCTACCACGAGCATTGCCATAGATGTGAATATTTCCTGATGCAATCACTTCAGATCCACTATTCATGCCAGCATTTAAAATAATGTCGCCTTGATCTTGCACTAAACATTGTCCAGTTCGCAAAATTTCATCATGATAAGAGGTGATATGCTTGGTAGATGTATTTTTTTGTGGTGTTTCTATTGCAGGATCAGTCGCTGCTTTTTCTACAGGATGCTCTACAACTTGCTCTTTCGATGCTTTAATTCTTTGTAATGGCTGGTCAGCAGGAAGAACTGGAAATTGAATTGCTCGTGCCTCATCACCCAAAAGACCATCAATTACAGCCATAGGTTGTAAGCCAAGGTCTATTAATAATTGAATTAATGCAATCAGTTCTTGTTCAACGGTACTATCTAAAATGACCAGAGTTCCTAAATAAGAACCCTCATTGAGTGTATTCGTCAGTTGCTGTCGGATTGCATTATGGTCATTTGTGTCGAATGTGAGTCGACTAAAATTAACCATTCTGCCCGTAATCCGTATATCAGCCATAATTTATCCTTCAGGGCTTTTTAAGCGCTCTATTGTGTAAAGCATGATGTAAATAAAAGCAAATGCTAGAACAAATTACAGGAATTCTCTAGCTCGATTGTTAAATTTTCTTGTAATCATTCTGCTTTTTTATCCAATTGATCATATTCTTGCAACGTTTGCTGCCATTGTTTTACTTTTACTTGTTTTCGGATCGCTTCAAGGCTTTCAAATACCACAGATTCAACCAGTTCTTCCAAATATTTATTATCAATATTAATCTCGCTGACTTTTTCAGCAATCAATTGATAGTTCTGATTTGGAGCATTTGGTGAACCTTCTGTAAATGGTTCAATTAAACCTGCACTAATATTTTCACCTAAGCGTTGGCCAATACTTTGAATTTGTTGTTCGATTCGTCCGCCCACAATCGGAATCAGACGCAGTAATTGGGTCAGTTCAGGGGTGTCTTCAATCGCTTGATTAACAATCACGCCTACTTTTTGCGTAATGAAAGGCTGTTGTTGTTGTAATGTTCGTGCTAAAGATTCTTGCAATAAAGATGAAAGCGTAACAGTAAATAATTGACGATGATGATCAACTAAATCATGAATAATTTTTTTATGGCTTGAACTGGTTTCTAGCTCTTGTCGAACGCCATCAATCACACTAATTACAACACGATCTGATAGCTCTTCCATGACTACACGATAATAAAACAGGGCTTTCAGTCGAATATTATCGGGTACTACTTTATAACCCAACTCATAAAGTCGATACGCAATCACACCTGCACGGAATAAACGTAAGAAACGTAAATGAGGAATAATCGCGAGTATTTCATACCAATGAATAAATGGGAAAAACCACCAGCGTGTATGGTGTTTATTCGCGATAGAGATACCCCAACGCACAAAAAGCTCAACAATCAAAAAAATAATAAACCAAGCTTCAGTAATAATGACCCACGGATGTAAATGAGTACGGTAAAATTCGAGCACCATTGGAAGTTGAATGGTGTCGAAAAACCACTGACCGATATTACTCATCAGAAAGAAGTTCATGCCTAAGCAGAACAAATTGAAAACAATAATAAACACCATGAAAATATCGTAAATGAGGAACAGCTTGAAGAACTTACTGTTCGGATCCATTCGATGATGTTTAGCGTGTTGTTCAGAGTCCTGCTGAGTCATTTTTACTCAATCCCTTATGAGATTATTGATTATATTTAGATTTCATTTGCGTAATCAATTGGTCTTTTTCAGTCCAAATCTGATCGACCCATTTTTGAAAGCGCTCACGATAAATTGGGTCGTCTTCATACTCACCACCGAGTACCCAGTCTGGAATATCAATTTTACGCAAATCGACTGCAATTTGTGAAACGTCACCTAACCAGAAGTCCCCATAGTCAGGAGCACCCTCAGGATAAACAATAGTCATATCCACTAGAGCATCAATTTTATCGCCTAGAATATTTAAAGCTAGGGCTAGACCCCCAGCTTTAGGCTTCAAAAGGTTTTTATAAGGTGATTGTTGTTGAGCATGTTTTTCTGGAGTAAACCGAGTACCTTCTAAATAATTTAATAAGGTAAAAGGTTGACTGAGTAATTGCTCACAAGATTTTCGAGCTTCGAGCATATCTCGTGACTTTAACTCTGGATTTTTAGCAATTTGTTCTTTGGTATGGCGTTTCATCATTGGAAAACCCAAAATTTTAAACGCCTGACCTACAAATGGTATAAAAATTAGTTCCCACTTGGTAAAGAAACGGGTAAGTGGCATGCGGGTTAAACCAAAATACTGATTAACAGTTGTATCCACCCAGCTTTGATGATTACACATCATCAAATAGCGACCTTGTAAATTTAGATCAAGTTGTTCATCAATGCTGATATCCCATTTTAGATTAGGAAGCACTTTTTCTATCAGTTGATTATTGATGCCAATCCAGCTATTCGCCAATTGAATATTGGTTTCATCTACTTTTTTTGATTTTTTAAAAAATTTGGTAAATCCCAGTGCAAGTACTGGTGGACCATGGAAAAAAGTACTTCCAGTAATGACAGAACCAACGGTGAGACCTTTACTGACTTTTTGCAATAAGGATGCTTTTTTATTTGCGGTAGACATATATCGAACCTTGGATGCAGATATTAGAAAAAAGTATCCCAACTATAAACAACAGATATTGAAATACAACTGTATAATTAAGGATGTTCACATTATTTATATATATCAGCAATTTTAGATACATTTTTTAGAGTTTTGCTGATTTTTCATCCAAAGCATAGAAATTAAAAAATATAAAAATAAAATGTGATAAATTTCAGTTTATATTTATAAAGTGCAAAGAATATCAACAATGAAGAAAATGTGATGATTCATACAAGTAAAATGCATCAAAATATTACAAAAAGATAAATAAACTGTTTATTATTAACAAAAAATCAATGGTCTAGCTTAATTTTCTCATTCATTATTTGTGCAGACAACAAAATACATAGACAGGAGCTACGCAATGCGTGCATTAGTAATTTCAACACTCGTAGGGGCAGGATTAGTACTTTCAGGTTGCCAAACTACAGGTAATAATATCGGCGGCGTGGAATACGACAAATCTGCTTTAGGCGCATTAATTGGTGCTGCGGCAGGTTACGGTATCTCTAAAGGTAATGCTAACTCATCTTCACAAAATAACCGTGCAGCTGCAATTGGTGCGATTTTAGGTGCTGGTGGTGGTTTGTACCTTGACAATAAAGAGAAAAAATTACGCGCACAAATGGCTGGTACAGGTGTAGAAGTTGGTCGTAATCCAGATGGTTCGGTTCAATTAATCATGCCAGGTAGCATCACATTTGATACGAACAAATCAAATATTAAACCTAATTTCTACGGTACTTTGAATAAAGTAGCTCAGACATTAGCGGAAGATAATAAGAGTGCGATTTTAGTTACTGGTTATACTGATAACACAGGTAATGACACGATCAACCTTCCGTTATCTCAAGCGCGTGCACAATCAGTTAAAAACTACTTGGCTAGCCAAGGTGTTTCTGGCAACCGTATTGATGCACAAGGTTTAGGTTCTTCAAACCCAATCGCTTCAAATGCAACTGCGGCTGGTAAAGAACAAAACCGTCGTGTTGAAATCAGCATTTATGCTAAACAGTAATTATTACTGATTTCTAAAAAACCACCTTCGGGTGGTTTTTTTATTGCATGTAAATTGTTGCGACAAGCTATGGCGTACAATTTAAATTAAGACATCATAATTTATACATATCCTAAGATTTACTATTGGGATTATGAAACTGAGATGTCTATAATCATGCTCGGAAACGTGAGAGGTATTACGACGATGTCATCTGCCAGTCAACTTAATGACAAGCAACAAGAAGCCATGAAGTATGTTCAAGGACCATTGTTGGTGCTTGCAGGTGCAGGTTCAGGTAAAACTTCAGTGATTACACGCAAGGTTGCTTTTTTAGTTCAGCAATGTGGAATCCCAGCTCATCGTATTACTGCAATGACGTTTACCAATAAAGCAGCACGTGAGATGAAAGAACGTGTAGGTAAATTATTGTCTCGTGAAGAAGCTAAAGGTCTTTCTGTTTCGACGTTCCATACCTTTGGTCTGAATTTATTACGTTTAGAATTAAAAAATCTTCCGCTAAAAGCCAACTTTTCAATTTTAGATGCCGATGATTGCAAACGCATCCTGATGGATTTAATGCAACGTGATAATTTATCAGGTGCTGAGAGTAAAGAACTTATCGCAAAAGCGATGAAGAAAATTTCTGATTGGAAAAATGATCTCGTTTTACCTGAGCAAGCACATTCGACTTGTGAAACGGTTGATGATGTTCAATTGGCTCATTTATATCAACTCTATGAACGTAATTTACGCGCTTATAATGCCGTTGATTTCGATGATTTGATTGTAATGCCGACTCGCTTACTTCAAGAAAATGCTGAAGTCCGAGATAAATGGCAAAATCGTGTCCGTTATTTATTGGTAGATGAATATCAAGATACCAATACTGCCCAATATACGCTCGTTAAACTCCTCGTGGGAGTGATGGGGCAGTTCACCGCAGTAGGTGATGATGACCAATCGATTTATGCGTGGCGTGGTGCAAAACCTGAGAATATGGCTTTGCTTAAAGAGGACTTTCATAATTTAAAAGTGATTAAGCTTGAACAGAACTATCGTTCAACCAGTCGTATTCTAAAAGCAGCAAATGCTGTGATTGAAAACAATCCGCATATTTTTGATAAAAAATTGTGGAGTGATAAAGGGCATGGCGAAAATATCCGTGTGATCACATGTTTGAATGATGATGATGAAGCGGAACGTGTGGTTAAAGATCTGATCACGCATAAATTGATGAATGGTAAAAATTGGAAAGACTATGCGATTTTGTATCGTGGTAATTTCCAAGCACGGGTATTAGAAACACAACTGCGTCAAATGCAAATCCCATATAAATTATCAGGTGGGCAATCGTTCTTTGCGAGATCTGAGATTAAAGATGTAATGAGCTATTTACGCCTCATTATTAACCCAGAAGATGACAGTGCTTTCTTACGTATTATCAATACACCAAAACGTGCGATTGGACCTGTGACATTAGAAAAACTGGGTTTATTTGCACAAGAAAATACCTTGTCATTACTTACAGCTTCTTCAGATCAACGCTTATCGATGGTATTACCTAAGAAAGCTGCGACGCAATTACATGAGTTTGCTGACTTTATTGCAACATTTACCCGTGAATTGTTAGATGATGATGAGCCTGTACCTAAAGTCCGCCAAATGATCAATGAGGCAGGCTATATAGATTATGTTCGTGAACAAGCTGCAACACCTGCACAAGAAAAAACCAAAATCGATAATATTGAAAGTCTGTACACAAGTATTCAAAACTTGATTAATCGTACAGATGATGTCGATGAAAAAAATATTGAAAGTGTAATTCGTAAACTGGTTTTGCTAGATATGTTGGAGCAACAGCAAGAAGAAGAAGATACCGATAAAGTCAATCTATTAACGCTACATGCGGCAAAGGGCTTGGAATTTCCTTATGTGTATATGATTGGCTTAGAAGAAGAGCTATTACCACATAAGAACTCGATTGCCTCAGAAACCATCGAAGAAGAACGCCGTTTGATGTATGTAGGCATTACGCGTGCTCGCCAAGGTTTAACCTTGACGCTTGCTGAGCAACGTAAGAATGGCGGTCAAATGCGTCAAATGACACCAAGTCGCTTTTTAGATGAATTACCGCAAGATGATTTAGAGTGGCATGGTCGTAAAAAGAAACTGGCACCAAATGTTGATCCTAAAGAACAGGCTCAACAGTATCTTGCAAATTTAAAAGCATTATTGAAACGTTAAGAAATAGTAAGTAGGAAGTTGTAATGAAAGTCCAAGTAAAAGTATTAGATGCACGTTTAGGTCAGGAGTGGGATTTGCCTACTTATGCGACCACTGGCTCGGCAGGTTTAGATTTACGTGCATGTTTAGATGAGGCAATTGAAATTGCAGCGGGTGAGACTGTATTAGTCAAAACTGGTTTAGCGATCTATATCGAAGATCCAAATTTTGCAGGTTTAATTTTACCGCGTTCTGGTTTAGGTCATAAACACGGTATTGTATTAGGCAACTTGGTTGGATTAATCGATTCAGATTACCAAGGTGAGTTAATGGTGTCCGTATGGAACCGTGGACAGAATACATTCCGCTTAGAACCAGGCGAGCGTTTAGCGCAATATGTATTGGTACCTGTTGTACAAGCACAGTTTGAACAAGTGAACGAATTTGTTGCCACTGAGCGTGGAGCTGGTGGTTTTGGTCATACAGGTCAACAATAATTTGCTATATTTATCACTTTAAATGCAATGTTTTGCTGAAAAGCATTGCATTTTTCATATTGATTGTTTCATTAATTTATATTAAAAAGCAGCAGATGAATTATTTTAATTTTTCTGAACAAGGGTTACTTAATTTCTTAATAGTATTTTATTTTTTGGATTAGCATTTCAATTATAAAAAATAGGGGCTAGCTGTGAATATAAAGCATACATTTCCTCTGAATATTTTTCGTGCTTATGATATCCGTGGACAACTGAGCAATTTAACACCAGATGTGATTCATTCAATCGCGTACGCTTTAGTTGCGCAATATAAAGATGCTCACCAGAATCGTATTATTATTGGTTATGATGCTCGTTTAACTAGCCCTTATTACGCAGCAATTATTCAACATATATTTCAACAACAGGGTTTTGAAGTAACCAATATTGGCTGTTGTTCTTCGCCCATGATGTATTACATTGCGCGTGATTTTGACGGCAATGGCATTATGATAACAGCAAGCCATAATCCTAAATCTGATAATGGTATTAAGTGGATTTTAAATGGAGAGCCTCCAAGGCCCGAAGTGATACAAAAGATCGGATTATTAGCTGAAAGCTCTATCGGGCATATTCTGCCTAATTATAATTTAGAGCAATCACATAAAATAGTTCCTCAATATTGCTTGCAATATCAACAATCGTTAATCAGTGATATTCGATTATCTAGGCCATTAAAAGTTGTGTTAGATGGATTACATGGTTCGGCTGGACGTTGTGCGAAATTGGTCCTTGAGAAGCTAGGTTGTGAAGTGATCGCTATTCGCTGTGAAGCAAATGGACATTTTCCTGATCATGCTCCAGATCCGTCTCATGCTGAGCATTTAACACAACTACAAGCTTCAATCATTTCTGAACGAGCGGATCTAGGCATTGCTTTAGATGGTGATGGTGATCGAGTGGTACTTATTGATGAACATGCACATATCATTAGCCCAGATCGCTTAATTTCATTATTTGCTGAAATATGTTTAAAGCAACATCCCAATAAGCAAATCGTTTTTGATGTGAAATGCTCAAAAATGGTCGAAGATACTGTTCAGCATTTGAACGGTCAAGCCAAGATGATTCGTACGGGCAGTAGTTTTTTACGTGCTTATTTATCACAGTCGCATGGTGAAGCTGTGTTTGGCGGTGAATATGCTGGTCATTACGTGTTTAATGATGGTCGCGGATTTGGTTATGACGATGGTTTGTATGCTGCATTACGGGTGATGGAATATTTAACTCAATCAAATGCAAAAAGTTTATCCCAATTATTAGAAACTTATCCTGAACGATATTGTACAGAAGACACTTATATTAGTACGCATACTGCCAACCCGAAACAGGTTTTGCTTGATATTGAAATCTTGAGCCAGCATTTAGGTGCACGTATTAGTAAAATTGATGGCGTAAGACTTGATTTTGATGATGGTTTTGGCATTATTCGAGCATCCAATACGGGTGAATACTTCACATTTCGTTTTGATGCGGATAACCTCAATCGTTTAGATGAAATTCGCCAAAATTTTGTTTCTATGTTACAGGATCAATATCCTAAAATTGCATTAGAACTCGCACAAGCTTAGTAAGGAGAAGCATATGCCACATGAGCATATCGGCATTGATAAAGCAAAAATTTTGATTGAAGCTTTGCCGTATATCCAACGTTTTGCAGGTAAGACGTTGGTTGTAAAATATGGTGGTAATGCAATGACTGATCCTGAGTTAGAAAGTTCATTTGCTCGAGACATCGTTTTATTAAAAACTGTGGGATTAAATCCAATTGTAGTGCATGGCGGTGGGCCACAAGTTGATTCATTACTAAAACGCCTGGGACAAGAATCAGATCGTATTGATGGCATGCGAGTCACTGATCAAGCAACCATGGAAGTGGTTGAAATGGTTTTAGGTGGTAGTGTAAATAAATCGATTGTAAATCTAATCAATCAACATGGTGGTCGTGCGATTGGTTTAACTGGGAAGGATGGTAATTTATTGCGAGCGCGTAAATTACTCATGGAAAAACAAGAATCCGATGGCTCAATTTCTCAAATTGATTTGGGCATGGTCGGTGAAGTCACTGGCGTTAAAACAGACGTTCTAGAAATGTTTACGCAAGGTGATTTTATTCCAGTGATTGCGCCTTTAGGTGTTGATGAAGAAGGCAATACTTATAATATCAATGCAGATCTTGTTGCAGGTAAAGTTGCTGAGGCATTAGGTGCTGAGAAGCTCATCTTATTGACGAATATTACAGGCGTATTAGACGAAAATAAAAATTTACTGACTGGATTAAGTACGCAAGAGGTTGATCGCTTGATTGAAACAGGTGTTATTTATGGTGGTATGATTCCTAAAGTGGGTTGTGCGTTGGATGCAGTCAAAGGTGGTGTGATCAGTGCGCATATCGTCGATGGTCGCGTACCACATGCAACTTTATTGGAAATTTTCACCGATCATGGTGTAGGTACGTTAATTACCAATCGCGCTAAGCATTAAAATTCTAAGATTTAAAAAAGACCTCATGTAGGTCTTTTTTTTCGTCATGATCTGTTCATGTTATAGTCATTTCAATGTCATTTAATCGATTTAAGGTAACTCTAGACATAAGGAGCTTTCATTATGCTAGAAAAATTAAATCATTATCGTCACACATTGACGTCACCTTTACGTACAAAGCCTACGCAAAATCAATTTCGTTTTGAATGGGTAGATAATTTAAAAGAATTACAAGAAGTACAAAGATTTAGAGCAAATCAATTTTCTCATCAATTTGGCATGACTTTTGAAGATGGGCTTGATCAAGATCTCTATGATTTTGGTTGTGAACATGCAGTTTTACGTGAGAAATGGACGGGTGAAATCGTTGCCTATACACGATTAAAGCTATTTCAAGGTCATGAAATTGGACAAAGTTATAGCGCTAAAGAGTTTGAAGTTGTTCCAAGCCTATCACATTTGCCAAGTATTTTAGAAATAGGCCGTACTTGTGTACATCCAAAATTCCGCTCTGGCAAAGCTTTATCGATGTTATGGTTGAATCTAGCGCCAAAGGTACTTTGGTCAATGCGCGCTAAATATTTGATGGGCTGTGTCAGTATTCATTTAGAAGATAACTTGGCGCGTACATATTATACACACCGTCAAATACAACAATTATCAGATCAACACACTATCGATATTCGCTCTAAACGTGCTTTTGAACCTGAACGTCCTGATTATAGTTTTCCTCAAGATGAACGCATGCCAAAGCTCTTCAAAACCTATATAGGTATGCAGTCTAAGTTATCAAAACAAGCATTTTATGATGAAGAATTTAAATGTTTAGATTATTTTGTTTTCTTGGAAGTGAATAAAATCGCGACATCTTTTGTTTTCAATAAAATGGCACAAAGGTAGTGATTTATCATTCTTAATCCAATAGTGAGCACATATTCAGATTTACAAGCAGTCTGAACCTCATGCACAATAGGCAAAGATGTCAGCAAGTTAAAAAGATATGTGCCAACTATTAGGAATGAATTGCGCTACGCCAACAGATATTACTTTTTCGTTTCGTGGTTTTTCCCAACGAGCTGGTGTTACGTCTGATCATTGTGATGGTTTTGGCATCGCGTTCTTTGAAGACAAAGCTTGTCGTTTATTTGTTGATAATCAATCCGCAGTAGAATCACCTATTGCCGACCTAGTTCGAAATTATCCAATTAAATCTCGAAATGTAATTGCGCATATTCGTAAAGCAACTCAGGGTAAAATTACTCTAGAAAATTCACATCCATTTTTACGAGAATTATGGGGTAGACATTGGATATTTGCCCACAATGGTGATTTGCATAATTTTAATCCGAGGTTGAGTGGGCGATTTGAACCTGTGGGTAATACGGATAGTGAACGTGCTTTTTGTTATTTACTCGATCAAATGGTAGAAGAGTTTGGTTATACCGAGCCGTGTATTGAAAAAGTTTTTTCACTTTTAGAGAAGATTTCTCCAGAAATTGCCGAGCATGGTACTTTTAACTTCTGTTTATCAAATGGGAAAGCACTTTTTAGCTACGCGACCACTAAATTACATTGGTTAGTACGGGAATATCCTTTTCAGAATGCACACCTAATTGATTTAGATGTAGAAGTTGATTTTAGTGAGGTTACAACGCCAGAAGATCGTGTGGCGGTGATCACAACTGAACCATTGACTCACAATGAAAATTGGGCGGCTTATCAAGCTGGTGAAATGATTTTATTCCAAGATGGGCGACCTATTAAGCATGCATTAACTCGAGTTGAACGACTTATTCGAGAAAAAGAAAATCCTGAATTAAAACGGATTACGAAAGCTGATCAATATTAATGAATCTTTAATTTAAATATTATTAAATCTGTACTTGATTGTAAGGTTTAAGTTAACTATTTTTTCTATATTTCAATAAAATTAAAGAGATATTTTTTCTCACTGGTTAAAAAATACTTGAGTATTTTGATTGGTTAAATTATTAAAATAAATATAAAACAAGCGTTTATTCTATTTTTATTAAAAAAATTAAAATCTGACAAAAATGCTGTGTTTTTATTTGTTTGTTTTGTCGATATTATGTGTTTATTCAATAAATCAAGTTCGGTTTGGGGTTCGATATGAGTATGAAATGGTCTGTCGAATATAATACAGGAATAGAGGTTATCGATGATCAACATCGACGTATTCTAGATTATATTAATGAAATCGCTGATTTAAAGCATGCCAATGATCGTGTAAAAATGAAAGATGTTTTAGATAATATTATTGATTATACACAGTCACATTTTACTTTTGAGGAAAGCTTGCAAGAAGAAGCAAACTATAAATATCGAGTTCCTCATAAGCGAGTACATGACTTATTTATCAAAAAGATAGAGACATATCGGGAACGATTTGAACTAGGGCATGAAATAGATAAAGAGTTGCACGAAGCGCTTTCAAAATGGCTGATTAATCATATTCGTCATGATGATGCTGATTATGTGGGTGCTGTGAAAGAAAATATGATTGGTATTATTAAGGAAAATGAAAAGAAAAAAGGGAAAAATTGGTTTTCTAGATTTTTCTCATAATATCAAGATAATAAAAAAAGCCCTCTTATTTAATAAAAATAATAAGGTAAATATGAGTGAAAATAAGAGGGCTACTTAATAATATAACAACGAGTGCGCAGCAAATCATCTAAAGATGGTTTGCTTTTTTTCTTTCCGTATCTTTTGTTTTGATTTTCAAGCCTGAGAAGGGCAAAATAGATTGAATATTTCATTGCAAACACCATAAAGCGCAATGAGTTCAAAGATTTTTCAAGGAATGCATTATGCAGGACACAACACTATCACGCTGGCTGGCACCAGTGATGGCGTTTTGCTTATCTTTTGTCATGATTACCACATTGGCACCGACCGTTGGAATTCAAATTGATCGTCAATTCGATTTTTGGCTACTGTGGCTAGGAACAATGCTTTTATTAGCATTACCGATTGCTTATCTTGAAATTGCGCTTGCTAAACGCTCTCAGACTACAGCATTGCAGGCACTTTCTTCATTAACTCGCGATGCTGATGCTTCATCAAAATGGCGTGCTGTAGGATGGTTAGCAGTTGTTTTTGTGCCATTCTTTGCAGGGAGCGTGTTAGCTACAGCTACTGGTGTTCTCGAACAGCAACTTACATTAGGGATTTCTCAGCAAGTTTTATTCGCTATATGTGCTGTTATTGCATTAGGTTTGTCTTTTATTCCTCGTACATTCTTAATTGCTTTAACAACTTTAGGTGTGATTGCTGCGTTCATTTTCGCGAATGTAATGGGAACTCAATTACAATCTTGGCACTGGACAGACATTGAGTTTAAAGAGTGGGGCAATGCGACTGTTCTTGCTTTAGTGGCAAGTGGTCTAGGCTTAGGTCTATATTGGCAGAGCAGTTTAGCTACGATTAAAACTCAAAATTCAGCAACTGCGACTGCTTTACCGATTTGGATTGCGCAACTACTTGCAGTAATTGCTTTTGGATTCTTTTCTATTCAAGCACAGCTTCCAGCGTTTGCTTGGATTTTTGCAGCAATGATGTCGGCTGCACTATTAATTCAGTTTGCTAAAGAACAATTGGCGCAACGACAGCTTGCAGTTGTCATTCAATGGTTAATTTTATTTGCTGCTGTTGCAGTATGGATTGTGCCGCAAGTTGAACAAATCTTTAATACCTTACTCGTGGTGTGGGGACTCGTGATTTGCCTGATTTATGCATTGTTTGCTGGTTGGATTATGAAAATTAGCCACTTGCGTAAAGCGATGGGTTTTAGTAATGAGCTATTTTATAACCTATGGCGTATTGCTGTACGTTTAGTACTGCCTTTATCTATTGTAGTCGCCATTATTGCTGTGATTGGGCAAGTGTTGTAATGGAACAGGCTCAACAGGTTTGGGTGGCTTATGCATCACCTGAGCAGCAATTTCATATCGCGGTTCGCTTTAATGAAGGTATGACAGCGCAACAAGCCATTGATGCCAGTGGCTTAGCTGATCAGGTAAGTTTGCCAGAGGTTTTGCATTTAGGTGTATTTGGCAACAAAATTGAAGCTGATACACCGATACAAGTAGGCGATCGTGTTGAAATTTATCGCGCACTCACGATTAACCCCAAGGATATTCGTCGTAAACGAGCTGCGAAAAATCCTGTTGGTCGATTTGTAAAGGGTAATCGGTTTAGATCATCAAGTTCATAAATAAAACCCCTCACGATTGATTCGATGAGGGGTTTCTTTTTATTTTAAACTGACTATAGTGGTGGCGCAGTTAAAATCGCTTCTTTTGATGCTGGTAACCCTGGCTGAGCGTCTGGAATAGTTTCTAAACCTTCAACTCGCTCCACGATACCATTTGCATCAAAATAAACTTTTAAATGCTGCCCATGTGCCGCTGGAATTTTTGCTTTTTTAGCATAAGTACCAGGAATATAGTTGTAGATGTAGTCCCAACGTTGTGGATTTAGTGGATCTGTAACTGTTGGACTACCCAGCAAGAAACGGACTTGTTGAAAGCTCATGCCTACTTGTACTTGAGATGCTTGTGCTTTTGTTAATGGTGTTCCCTGTGGAATATCGACTTTATAAACACCAAAGACTGAACAACCGCTTAGTACTGAAGTGACGAATAACGCCAGCATGATTTTTTGCATTTTGCTACACTATCCTGATAAATGATGATGCATTTGGTTCAAGGATAGATCATACTGCATCTAAACTCTATTGCCTATTCCAACTTAAGATTTGTTGAGAGACCTTTTTTCATGCCTATTTCCAATCAAGACTTACGCAAAGCTGGACTTAAAGTAACCCTTCCTCGTATTAAGATTTTGGAATTATTAGAAAATTCAAAACAACATCATTTAAGTGCTGAAGATATTTATAAAACTTTGCTTGAGCAAGGTGAAGATGTTGGCTTAGCGACAGTTTACCGTGTATTAACACAATTTGAAGCTGCTGGTATTATTCAACGTCATCATTTTGAGAATAATCATTCAGTTTTTGAGATCATGCAAGAAGATCATCATGATCATTTGGTATGTTTGAACTGTAATAAAGTTATTGAATTTACTAACGATACTATCGAGAAAGAACAGCATACTGTTGCTGAACAGCATGGTTTTACTTTAACGGGTCACTCTTTAAATTTATATGGTTATTGCAATAACCCAGAATGTAAAGAAACTTATCGTAAGAAATAAATGTCATTTCAGTTGAAGTTTAAAATTCACTAAAACTGAACAAATAAAAAAGGAAGGTTACAAAAAACCTTCCTTTTTTATAGGCTTAATTTAACTATTGACCATCAAAGGTAATATTTTTGCTGGCATTTAATAATTGATCAGACCCTTCTTCTGAAAGTTTGATCGTGAGACGAAGGTCATTTGGCGAGTCAGCATGCTTCAACGCATCTTTATATGTAATTTCGCCTGCTTTATATAAATCAAATAAGGCTTGGTCAAAGGTCTGCATTCCTAATTCACGAGAACGTTTCATCAGATCTTTAATTTCATGTACTTCACCTTTACGGATGTAATCAGCCAATAAAGGTGTATTAATTAGAATTTCAATCGCCGCACGGCGTGAATTGCCATCTGGGGTAGGGATAAGCTGTTGGGCGACCATTGCTCTTAAATTTAATGATAAATCCATGTAGAGCTGACTATGGCGGTCGGCTTCAAAGAAATGAATAATACGATCAAGTGCTTGGTTTGCGTTATTTGCATGCAGTGTAGCTAAAACCAAGTGACCAGTTTCTGCGAATGCAATGGCATAGTCCATGGTTTCACGTGAACGAATCTCACCAATCAGGATCACGTCAGGCGCTTGACGTAATGTATTTTTTAACGCAATTTCGAATGAGTCTGTATCAATACCGACTTCACGCTGAGTAACGATACAACCTGCATGTTGATGTACAAACTCAATTGGGTCTTCAATGGTAATGATATGACCTTTCGAGTTATGGTTACGGAAACCGATCATTGAAGCCAATGACGTTGATTTACCGGTACCTGTAGCACCTACGAAAATAATAATTCCGCGCTTAGTCATTGCAAGTTCTTTCAGAACTTCGGGTAACTTAAGATCATCCATGGTTGGAATATGCGTTTCAATTTTACGCAAGATCATGCCTGGCATATCACGTTGTTGAAAAGCGCTGACACGGAATCGAGCTGTCTTTTCACGGTTGGTAATTGCAAAGTTACATTCACGCGTGTCAGCAAACTCTTTACGCTGCTTGTCAGTCATAATTGAATTGACCAATTGACCAACAATTTCACCTGACAATTTGGTTTTAGCAACGGGCACAATCTGCCCGTTTATTTTCATTGATGGTTCTACATCGGCAGTCACAAATAAGTCCGATGCATTTTGTTGAATCATCAAATTGAGTAAATCATTAAAGTCCATGAGGTTTCTCTAATCCATTTATTTTTATAGGAATGATTCAGGTTGTTTCGCAACGTTACGCGCTGTTTGGGGACTGATCATACCTTTAGATACTAAAGTTTTGAGACTTTGATCTAACGTGGTCATACCGTAGTTAGCACCTGTTTGAATAGCAGAGTACATTTGTGCGACTTTGTTTTCACGAACAAGGTTACGAATCGCAGGGATACCGATCATGATTTCATGTGCTGCTACACGCCCACCACCATTCTTCTTTAACAGTGTTTGCGAAATAACTGCTTGTAGAGATTCAGATAACATGGCGCGTACCATATCTTTTTCTTCGGCAGGGAATACGTCGATAACACGGTCAATAGTTTTTGCAGCAGAGGTGGTGTGTAGCGTACCAAAAACCAAGTGTCCTGTTTCCGCAGCTGTTAAGGCAAGGCGAATAGTCTCTAAGTCACGCATCTCACCGACCAAAATAATATCTGGATCTTCACGCAATGCTGAACGTAATGCAGCATTAAAGCCATGCGTATCACGATGTACTTCACGTTGGTTGATCAAACACTTTTTAGATTGGTGTACAAATTCGATTGGATCTTCGACTGTTAAAATATGGTCATAACGATTTTCATTAATATAGTCGATCATTGCAGCCAAGGTGGTTGATTTACCAGAACCAGTAGGACCTGTGACCAGTACGATACCTCGTGGATAGTCACAAATTTCTTTAAAAATTGATCCTAATCCTAAATCTTCCATCGTTAAAACTTTCGATGGAATGGTACGGAATACTGCACCAGCACCACGGTTTTGGTTGAATGCATTCACACGAAAACGGGCAATGTTTGGAACTTCAAATGAAAAGTCTGTTTCAAGGTCTTCTTCGAAATCACGACGTTGCTTGTCATTCATAATGTCGTACACTAAACGGTGTACATCTTTATGTTCTAATGCTGGTAAGTTAATGCGACGAACTTCACCATCGACACGAATCATCGGTGGCATACCTGCTGAAAGGTGTAAATCTGAAGCACCGTTTTTCACTGAAAAGGCGAGTAATTCTGTAATATCCATAATTTCCCCGAAACAAATTAAAATGTCTCATTATTTTGTAGAATAATATACGGCTTTCATTCAGGCTTACCAACACCTTATAGAATGTGGAAGCAAAAAAAGATTTCATAAGTGAGAACTGTGTCAATGAATCAATCGCAACACGCCCGTCAACACGTTTTGAGTCTAATAGAGCAAGCATGTCAGCATGTTCATCGTGATCCTAAATCTGTGCAATTGTTGGCTGTATCAAAGACACACCCGAGTAAAAATTTGCGAGAGATGTATCAAGTTGGACAGCGCAGTTTTGGTGAAAACTATTTGCAAGAAGCCTTAGAAAAAATTGAAGAATTACAGGATTTACAGATCGAATGGCACTTTATAGGTCATGTTCAACGCAATAAAACCAAGCATTTGGCTGAAAAATTTGATTGGGTGCATGGCGTAGATCGCCTAATTATCGCTGAGCGTTTATCGAATCAACGCCTAGATAGCCATAAACCATTAAATATATGTCTACAAGTCAATATTGACGGACAAGACTCTAAAGATGGTTGTGAGCCCAATGAAGTCGCTGAATTAGTAGAGCAAATCAGCCGACTACCAAATTTGCGTTTACGTGGTTTGATGGTGATTCCAGCACCTGATAATGTTGCGGCGTTTGCTGATGCTAAAATTTTATTTGATCAAGTGAAATCATTACATGCACAGCCTCAAAATTGGGATACTTTGAGTATGGGCATGTCAGGTGACTTAGATGCTGCAATTGCAGCAGGATCAACGATGGTTAGAGTTGGGACGGCATTATTCGGAGCACGGGATTATTCAAACTAACAAAGCGAATTGATAAATATCCGTAGAGATAAAGCAAAAATTACAATTATATAAAATATCTTTGCTGCTGAAAAAAAACGGCATAAATTAGAATGAGGTGTTTATTCATTTATATTGAACCTGAATATAAATGAATAACGATTATTTTTACAAAGATAAAAAATTGAATTTAGGATCAAATTTAGAATGAAAAAATTGTATTTTTTAATGTCTTTTCTTTTATGTTTATTTTTAGCTGCTTGTAGTAAAAAAGAGAGTGATATTCTCACAGAAGCGACTGATAGTAATGCTCAAGTAGCTTTGGACGAAAAACTTGGTACAAAATGGGGGGGGAAATTAGCTCGCATGTGACTGAAGTAAATTTAACACGCTTAACAGAGCAACCAATTGCTGAGTCACAAATTCGTTACGCTAATAAACAATATCAAGGAAAGACGGTAAATAGTATTTCTCTGGGTGCAGGGAAACTCAGTTTTTCTGTTGTCGATGATACAAATAATCCATTGGCGTTATTTCGAGATAACCAAGATTATTATCTTTCAGGTAACCAAGGTCAAAGCTACCAATTAAAATATGAGAATCATACGGATAATACCTATGAGGTGGTAGCAAGCGTTGATGGAATTGATGTGTTAAATGGCAGTGTTGCTTCGCGTAGTAATGCAGGCTATGTATTACGCCCACATAGTGAGCTTAAAATAGAAGGTTTCCGTAAAAGTAACTCTGCTGTTGCATCTTTTACCTTTAGCAAGCCCGCAGATGCTTATGCAGCGAATTCGGATAACGGCTCAATTCAAAATACAGGTATTATAGGAACAGCGATTTATCAAGTTAAATCACTTGATTCAAATTCAACAGAGGATGATGACAAGTCGTCTAAATATGCACCACCACCTAAAGCCTTTCCAGCTGATAAAAATTAATTTGATATAGCATGATCACTTCAGAATTTTGGTTCTGAAGTGATTCTATTAAGTCATAAGTTGTTTAAAGTTTTAAAAACCTGCATAAAGTTTTTAAAAAGGTGTAAATTCTGATCAGCTATTTGTGAAGAAATTGAAGGGTCGGGGTTAAAGAAAATTGTTTTCATACCAACGTCTTTTGCGCCTTGTATGTCTGCCATTTCATTATCTCCGACAAAGATACAATCATGTGGGTAAACACCCAGCTGCTTGCAAGATAATAAAAAAATTGCGGGATCTGGTTTTCGAAGTCCTACAGCCTCAGAAACGATGATACTTGTGAAGAATTCAGTTAGACCTAAAGCATAGAAATTATGTTCTTGAAAGGGTGTCTTCCCGTTAGAGATTAATCCAATTAAATAACCTTTTTGTTTAAGATCAAGAATCGTTTCTTCAACATCTCTGAAACAACATGAAAATTTATTGAAGTCATTGATATAACTTTCTAAGAGTTGCTCTTTAGAAATATGTTTGATCATAAACTCTTGAGTTAAGCTCTCATAAACAACATCTTTCCAAACTTTGCCATTATCGTCTATATCAAGAAAGCGTTGGATAAATTGTTGTTTGATTTGATTGGGAACTAATCGAAAGTAATTCGTTTGCCAAGTTAAAAAATTGATCAGAGATGTGGTTCTATCGAGTAAAGTTTGATCAAGATCGAAAATAACAGCTTTATTGATATTCATTAGGTTTGTTTGGCAGGATAATTCAACCATCATAAAATTAGTTAGCTCATAATTTTACTCAGAAATTGTAACTAGCTAAATTCTAAATCATGTTGATCAATCGCTTGTTTAATTGAAGAAAACCACTCACAACGGGTAAGAGGAGATTCTTCAAGTAATAATTCTATTGTCAATTTTTTGAAATAAGTATGATCTTCATTAGAGGAGGACGGATTAAAAAAATTTGCGCATAGTACAGCATATAATTCCGTTTCTAAGTTATGTAAACAAACATATTCAGTAAGCTCTTGATCAGACATACGTTTATAGATAGATATTAATTTGAATAAGTCATCTTGTTGTATTTCTTTAATTTCCATTAAGGTTGTTATTTTCACCCCACCACTTCGATCCGACTTGATCCTGAACCAATCGGCTGTACCTGAATCTGCACAGGGATACGTTCATGCATTTCCTGAATGTGTGAGATTAAAATGACCTTACGTCCTTGGCTCTGTAATTGATCCAGCGCATTCATCACCATATGCAGAGAAAATGCATCTAGAGTCCCAAAGCCTTCATCAATAAATAAAGATTCGATTTTCATAGAACCTGATGCCATATTGGCAATCGCCAATGAAATGGCGAGGGCAGTGAGGAAAGATTCCCCACCAGACAGTGAAGCCACTGAACGGGTTTCACCATCCATATCATGATCAATAATCGCAAGACTCAGCGAATTGTCTAAACGTTTTAAGGTATAGCGTTGAGACAACATCGCCAATTGTTGATTGGCATATTCAAGTAAAATGTCGAGATTGTACTGTTGGGCTAAATCACGAAAATCTTTTCCTTTGGCGTCACCAATCAGACTAGAAATTTTATTCCAGCGGTGTTCTTGTTGTTGGATCTGTTGAATCTGATCCGTAAATTGCTTTTGTTTGGCTAAATTTTGCTGATGAACTTCCAGTTGAAGTTTAAGTTGATCACGTTGATCTGTTGTCTGTTGTAAAGTTTCTTGATTGGCTCTCATCAATTCAGACAGTTGTTCAACCTGAATATTGGGTTCTGATTGAAGATGCGTATTTAACTGTTCTTGAATAGTTTTCAGTGCAGAATTTGCTTCACTTATCGCCCGATCTGCATGTTGTATTGCATTTCGAATCTGCTGTTCTTGAGTTGATGAAATCGCAAGTAATTCGCTGAGTTGATCTTCTGCAAGATGTTGATACTGAGCTAACCAATTGATGATTTCTGTTTTACATAGTTCAAGAGCATCATGATTTTGTTGCTGCTGTGCTTTGAGTTGTTCGAGCACATTTTTCTGCTGCTCATAATTCTGACGAGCTTGTTCAAAACTTTGCTTTAACTGCTGATATTGACTCTGCAATTGCTGACGTTGTTGATCATGCTGTTGCAACCATTCATTGGCTTTGATTTCAGCTGAACCTGTCATCGTTATAATCAGTTGATTAGCAGCATCAGTATTTTGTTTTCCTTTACTTTCGATGTCTTTTAAATGTTGTGTGCACTCTGTTTGTTGCGTAGTGAGTCCTGTCAAATTGGTCTTTAATACATTCAACTGCTGATCAATTTGTTCTTTCTGTTTGATGAGCGATTCTGCATGCTCTAGTTGTTGGCTACGTTGTTGCAATGCGTGTAATACGTGTTGTGAGAATGGCACGCCTTGTTTTGACCAAGCAATTTTATCATCAGCATTGAGACAATCCACGATATGCTGAATCTGTTGTTGTAAGTGCTCTACGGTTTCTAGTTGATGGCGTGTATTCTGAATGTTTTGATGAAGCACATGTTGATCTTTATTGGCTTGATTAAGTTGTTGTAATTCCTTTTCAAGTAACTGTTGAGCTTGTGACGCTTCTAAAACGAATGTTTGCATCTTAGTCGTGATGTCATACTCAGTGAGACTCAAATCGAGTTGAATATTAGTCTGTGATACATGATATTGTAACACCTGATCATGTGCTTTTACTTTTTCATTCAATTGCTGCAACTGCTGTTGCAATTGATTTTGTTCAGTATGGCTTTGGGTGAATTGTTGTTGATTTTTTTGCCAAAGCTGGAAAAGTTGTTGTTCCTGTTGAATTGCTTGCAATTCTTGTTGTTGCTGTAAGGCATATAACGTTTTAGAGATTTGGCTCTCGTCATCACGATAAGGATGCTCGGTACTGCCACAGACTAGACAGGCTTCACCGTGCTTGAGTTCAGCACGTATATGTTCAATATTTTCGGCATGTAATAGACGTTGTTGTTGCAAAATCTGTTGTAGTCTTTCGCGTTCAGTTTTAGCAGCATCATATTCCTGCTCAGTTTTTTTGCTGCGTTGTTCTAGCTGTTGAGCTTGCTTTTGTACAGCTTCAAATTTGTTTTGCGAGGTAAGCACCTCATTTTTTAATTCAAAATAATGCTGAAGTTTTTGTTGAATTGCATCCAATTGATTGAGGTGAATTTGTTGAGCTTCTTTTAATTTCGACTGTTGCTCAATACGCTGTTCAATGTGTTGGGTTGTGCCAAATTGCGTAACTAAACTGTTGAATGTATTTTGATCTTGCTCAAGTTGAGTCTGTGCTTGTTGAATAGAGCCTAGCGTATTTTCTACTTTTTGATATTGCTGAATAAATTGCTTGAGTTGTTGAATATGGGCATGTAAGCCTTTATCCAAAGGAGCGTATTGGGCACTCTGTTTTAACTGTTCTAAGCAAGCCGTATGTTGCGCACTCAAGTTTTGGATGCTTTGTTGAAGCTGTTGTTGTTGCTCGATGAGTGGTTGCTTCTTACTTTCCAGTTGAGTTAGTCGACTTTTAGTTTTCTTATATTCTTCAGCAATATAGTCACGTTCTTGCACAAATTTGCGTACTTGTGTCAGTTCAGTTTGATACTTTTGCTCGAAATCTTGAAATTGATTGAGTATTGTTTCTGCTTGTGTATACAGCTTTTTTTGTTGCTCAAATTGAGTGGTTAAGGTACTAAATTCATTGTGCTTTTGTTGAATTTGTGGCGCGAGTTGTTGCAATGTTTTTTGCACCAGTTGTTGTTGAAATACAATAGGACGTATCTCAGCAAATATTTCTAATTGACCCAGTAATTGACGATCTTTAGCAATGTTTTCTTGCGCTTTAAGTTGCAGATCAAACTGTTGCTGTTTTAAACCAACTTCATGGTTAATTTTAGTGCGTTGCTCAAACCACTGTTGTTGTTGTTTGAATTGATTTTTTTCATTTTCAAGTTGTTGCACATGTTGCTGTAAGTGTTGGAATTGCTGTTGTAACTCAGCGATTTCTTCATCGGAACGAATTTCAATATGACCTAAAACACTTTCTAATTTTTCCCGCTGTAAGCGAACTTCTTTGGTTTTTTCAAAAGCCAACTGTCCAATCTTGGCAAAAATACTGGAGTTGGTCAGATATTCCAATAATTCACCACGTTCATTATCACGTGCTTTTAAAAAAGCGGTGACTTCTGATTGTGCCAGTAACACTGCACGAGTGAATTGTTCAAAACTGAGCTGTGTAATTTGTTGAATATGCGTTTCGACGGCTTTGGTTTTATCTGCGATAACTACGCCATCGGTGAGGCATTTCAATGAGCGTTGTACACTTTGTAATTTACCATTGGCATTTTCACGAGCACGTTTAATTTCCCAACGCGCTAAATAATGTTTTTGATCCTGTGCGACAAAACACAACTCGGCAAAACCGTGTCCAGTGCCACGACGTAATACAGTGAGAGGAGAGTTGGTTAACAATTCTGAACCATCTACATCTAACAATTTGCCATCACTGTCTTTAAGCCTCGGAATTTTATTAAATAGGGCAAGACACATCGCATCTAAAATGGTGGATTTACCTGCACCCGTTTTTCCTATAATCGCAATCAATCCAGCATGCGCTAAAGGTTCACTTTCAAAATCAATAAAATGCTCACCTGCAAGAGATGCCAGATTTTTTAGTCGAATGGATAAAATTTTCATGGCAAATCCTTAAACTGTTTGATCATCTTCAAGTTTTTTCTGTGCTTCAGCAACTAAGCTTAAAAAGTCTTTGGTGACTTCATCATCAGCGCTATAGCCTTTTTTCTCCCAAATTTGTTGAAACAGTTTTTCGGGTGTCGGTGGCTCTAAATTAATTTTTGATTCACTTTCTGCATTGGTTTGAGTCGATAAATATTGTCGTGAAATCCTTACTAAACGGTAACGATCTTTAGGGAGGGCATCTTCAAATTGTTGTCTAAGATTCGGTTGAGGAGGTGTTGTAGTGTGATATTCAATATCAACATATTCACGATGATCTATACATTCAATGAGGCCCTGTGGCAGATTTTTGAGTCGCTGCATGACCTCATTGAGTTCACCTGTAATTTTGTGTAATTGAATCGCTCGCGGAATGGCAATGGCTTCAAACTCAACTTGATTTTCAGTTTTAATGGGATCGATCGTGACTTCAAGCACTTGGTGTTTATAGTTAATTTCACTAAATGACAAAGGAATCGGAGAGCCACTATAACGAATATGATCTTGCCCGACTTTCTGTGGTTTATGCAAATGCCCTAAAGCCACATAGTCAGTCTCATCATCAAACAGCGTGGTTGAAAGCGCCTCTTCATTACCAATAATAATTGGACGTTCAGAATCTGAAGTTTCACCACCTTGCATATGTGCATGTGACATCAAAATTAAAGCTTGCTCATCGGTTTTACGGCGTTTTGCTTCAGCGATTAAATGTTGATGCAGATAGGCAATCGCATTTTGACTATTGGTGGTATTTTCATTGAAACCTGTGATTTCAGCTGAACGTAAGAAAGGTAGTGCAATGCACCATGCGACAATCTGTTTTTGCTCATCATAAATCGGCAAAATTAAACGATCTAAATCTAAGCTTTTATCTTCATTCCAGCGAATTACTCCGACTGTTTTGGCATTATATTTTTCAAGTAAGGGTTCAACTTGTTCAATGCGATAGCCTGAATCATGATTTCCCGCAATCATCAATGTTTGCATCTGTGGTGCAAGATCATGGGCATCAGCAAGGAATTGATAAAGTTGTTTTTGTGCCTGTGAACTCGGATTGATCACATCAAAAATATCACCTGCAATGAGTAAGGCATGCGGCTGTTTAATTTTGATTTGCTCAAGTAACCATGCAAGAAATTGTTCATGTTCGTAGTGGCGGGAATGGTTGTAAAAAAACTGTCCCAGATGCCAGTCAGAAGTATGAAAAAAACGCACGGTCATAAGTGAATCTAATAATGAAATGAATGCGAATAAGGTAGCACGTATTCAAGAAAAAAGTAGAGCTTAGCCAAGCAGAAAGTAGAGCTTAGCCAAGCAGAAAGTAGCTACAAGATATCGCTTGATCATTTTAAAACGATCAACTAGGTTGGTACCGAAAAACTAAATAATAGGAAATAGAAAATGAGCTTAGGAAAAGTAAGCCGTGAAATGATTGATCATATTATGTTGATCGGTTTAGATCGTGTGGCAAAACGCAATGCCTTTGATAGCCATATGATTGAGGATTTATCTTTAGCATTAACAGAATATGAAAATAATCCTGAATTACGTTGTGCTGTCATTTTTGCGCATGGTGATCATTTTACCGCTGGTCTAGACCTAGTGGAATTACAACCGAAAATTCCGCATGGGATTTTTAATTTTGCCGATGCTCAAATTAATCCTTGGGGCGTTGGAGGACGACAAAGAACTAAACCTGTTGTGGTTGCAGTGCAGGGTATTTGTTATACCGCTGGAGTGGAACTCATGCTCAATGCAGATGTGGTAATAGCCAGTGAAGATACTGTGTTTGGGCAACTTGAAGTACTACGTGGGATTATGCCTTTTGGCGGTGCGACGGTTCGTTTTGTACAGGCAGCAGGTTGGCAAAAAGCAATGCCTTATTTGCTTACAGGTAAAACTTTTGATACTCAAAAAGCCAATGAGTTGAATCTTGTTTCTGAGGTTGTAGAAAAAGGTAAGCAACTTGAGCGTGCGATCGAAGTTGCTAAAGAGATTTGTATTGCTGCGCCACTTGCTGTGCAGGCTCTATTAGCTTCTGCAACCGATGGAGTGACTTTAGGGCAAACAGTTGCGTTTGATAAAATGGATAACTACCTTAAACCACTATTTGAATCTGAGGATGCTCAAGAGGGTGTTCGAGCCATGCTTGAAAGACGTTTGCCACAGTTTCAGGGTAAATAATTCCAAATTTTTATTTTAATCATCAAACACTGATGCGATAAGTTGATTTAGGGTTTTAAGATAGGCTATACCAACGCTTTAAAATCTAAATCAACGGATTGGATTTGATGGGTCCCATGAATTATCTTCTTTCAGGTTTGTACTGCATTTGTATTCGTTTTAATGCATGAAATATATAATGTTGACGTTCTGGAGATAAGCCCAAACCAAAGCGAATGGGTGGCGCGGCATCTATAAAGATTTGTCCTTGTTGTTTGTTGGAAGCATTTTGAATATGATTTTCTCTGATTCGACTCACTTCATTCCAAATAAAAGGTTTTGATTTACCGAGTTTTCCAATACCTGTAAAGACCTTTCCACCTTGACGATCAATGGTTAACTCTACTTTTCCGAACATCATTAAAAGCGTAAAAAAACCAAAAATGAATGTACCGATGATAAAGGGAATACCAAATAAACTTTGTAAAAGACTAAATTCTTGATTCGCTATTTGGGTACCATAAATCCCACCCAATGAACCGCCTGACCAAATCAGCATAAATGGAATAAGTAAGAAAGCCACTGGACTTCTTAAGGTTGCACCAAGTCTGATTTCTTGAATATCGTTTTTATACCAAGCGCCTTTGGGTGGTTGATTAATATCAAAAGCGAATTGGGGAGATGGATCAAAATTTTCAGATACTCTGAATATATGATTGCAATTTTGACATTTCCCCATATCCGTTTGGATATTGATATTCTCATTCACAACTTCGCTTTGACAGTTTGGACATTTCATTTTTATTTGAATTAACTATCTTAACTTTATGAAAATTTAGTATAACACTGTCATTTTGCATTCTCATCTATTTCGCATATACCAAAGACATTATTATCTAGGTCGAGAAAATAGCCTTGCCAACAACGATGAGGAATCACAAATTTCTCCATCGCTATAAGACCGCCCAAGCTTAAAATTTTGGCTGCTGTTTCATCAAAATTGTCTACTTCAATCGTGCAAGTAAAAGCATTGGTACCACACCCAGTCGAGGGAATGGCGACTGGACGTTGAAGTAATCCACCATGAATCCCTTCCGTTTCGATACGATAATATTCGATTGGTAAGCCATCAACATGCTCGAAATGCCAACCAAAGACATTTTGATAAAATTGAGTATCGCGTTTGGGATTGGAGGATTGAATTTCAAAATAGATAATCGAGTTCATGGCTAATCCTATGTTTTTATTTTTGTATCATTAAAAAAATAAAAACCGACGATTCGAGTGATGATAAATCGTCGGTCAAAATCTTTATCAAAAGTTTTGGCTGCTAACAAAACAATTTCTAAAGATGGAGAGTCATAATGAAAGGTCACCGAAAAAATTGCGGATGCCGTGCAATCAAACTTCGGTTGCTGCGACCTTGTACCCTATATAACGGCATAAGTTGAAGAATGGTTGACATAAAAATGAAAAAAAAGTGAAAAAAATTTATAATTAACATATGAAACCACTCAAATTAGGTTTAACTGCATGATTTCACTTCGTTTATACTATTTATGGTTTTTTATTATTTGTTTGCTCTTGTCATTAGTTGCGGGCGTATTTGCTGCCATTTTACCAAATAGTATTGCTGGTGTGCTCACAGCGATACCTTATTTGATCGCAATGATTTATGTTTTATTCAAATTTTTAAAGCAACAACGCCGTGCGCCTACTCCGCAAGAAAAAAGACGTTTCAGTTTGGGATTTAGTTTAATTTTTTGGGGCTATAATGCTGTGGGTTTGTTATCGGGTCTTTTTATTTTTGCGCGTAAAGATCCTGAAATTTGGCAAAATTTTTTACTGTATTTAAAGCAACCTCAGTTTTTGTTCGCAGTGATCGCAATGTGGTTAATGGTAGCCGTGCCGCTCTATCTGATTACGTTTTGGTTTTATGGCGCACAAGCGCAACGAATGGCAAACAAGATGTTTAATTAGGTTAATAAAGTTCACTTGTAATTCACTTTGATTTTGCTAAGACTGTTTATTAGATTCATTTTTGATAGGTAGACCCATGAAAAAAATGACGGTATTAGTGACTGGAGCAAGTGGATTTATTGGCTCTCATCTTTTACCTTATTTATTGGAAAATGACTTTCAAGTTATCGCACTTACGCGACAAAAAAATAAAGCTTCCCATCATTCAGATTTAATATGGATCAATCATTTTGATCAAATTGCATCAACTGATATCGATTACGTGATTAATTTAGCGGGTGAAAATATCGGTCAAAAACGTTGGAGTGATACCAGAAAACATCAGCTTATTCAAAGCCGTGTTGAAATGACTCAACAACTCTATGAATGGTTAGAGCGAAAAAGTATTTTCCCTAAATCTATTATTTCAGGTTCAGCAATTGGTTATTATGGCATTGATCCTCAAGAACATTGGACGGAAGTTTGTGATGAAAATACACCTCCGCAAGCAATTTTTATGTCTGAACTTTGCCAAGCTTGGGAGCAAACTGCATTAAAATTTAATCAACAAAATACCAAAATTATCCGTTTAGGTGTTGTGTTTGGGAATGGTGGTATTTTGCCGCGGATGTTATTACCCATCAAATTAAATGTTGTTGCCAAAATTGGATCAGGTCAGCAACCTATTGTTTGGATTCATATTCAAGATGTTTTATCTGCTATTCTTTTTTTGATGCAACTTGAGGCTTCGCAAAAAGTATATAATTTAGTCGCACCTGAAAAAATAAGTCAGCATGCTTTTGTTAAAGTTGCCGCTAAGATTCTAAAACGTAAGCCTCTACTTTCGATGCCTAAATGTGTCTTTGAAATGGCTTTAGGTGAGCAATCTCAATTAATTCTCAATGGTCAATATGTAGAACCTCAGGCTTTGCTAGATCATGGCTTTAAATTTAAGTTTCCAACTCTAGATGCAGCACTCAAAGACATATTATTGGAAAACTAAATTATTTTGTTTCAAGCGTTCAGGTGAGTAGGCTGCTGCTTGGACAATCGTTTTTTGCTCTAGCATTAATTGTCTGAGTAATTTTGCTGAACCTGCACCCATACATAATCCATTGCGGAAATGTCCAAAATTCGCCCATAGATTTTTCACGTTAGGCATTTCACCGATGTAGGGAATCCCTTGCGGGGAACTTGGACGCAAACCAGCCCAACGTTTTACAATCGGAAATTTTTCTAATTCAGGCACCATGCTCAGACAAGCAGCGAAAATATCATGTTGAGTTTGTATATCGACTGAAGTACTGAATCCACACTCAGCCATGCTTGAACCACACACGATATGACCATCCTGACGTGGAATCAAATACATGACCTGATTCATGCACATGGTCGGTAGCCAGTTTTCAGGTGTTTTAAATAACAGCATTTGACCTTGTACAGGTTGCACTGGAATATTGTGTTGTAATTGCTTAGACCATTGTTTACTCCAAGCACCAGAACATAACACTACATGATCGGCAAAAAATTGTCGCCCATCATCTAACTGTAGCCCATCTACTTTTTTAGTTTTAATGATGAGTTTTTCAATCGAGCAATGTTCAAAAAAACGAACCAAAGGATGTTGTTTCAAATAACTAATCAGAGATTGAAGTAGGCGAGGATTCCGCACATTGGATAGATGAGGAAAATAAATGGCTTCTTGGAATTTTGCTGAAACACGTGGATTAATCTGATTGAGTTGATCCTGATTTAAATATTCTGATTGTTGCATAGGTTCATTGAACTTAGCTGCATAACTCAACCCAATATCAAAATCGTCCTGATCAAAAATCAACATACCTGTGTCGTGGATTTGAAAATCAATACCTGTGATTGGGTAGAGTTTTTCATTCCACATTTGATAGAGCGGTTTTCCAAACTGAGCTAATTGGTTAACTTCGGGTGCATATCGCCAAGGATACATAGGCGATAAAATACCACCACCAGCCCAAGATGCAGCTTGACCAGCTTGTTGTTGATCAAAAATATCGACAGAGCAGCCTTGTTCAGCAAGCTCAAGTGCTGTCATTAAGCCGCTAATCCCTGCACCAATGATGGCAATATGCATAATAAAGTTAAACCAATTTAAAGATTCCTTCCTCCTTATTAAGAAGGTGAGGAGTGTTGTAGCTTCGGAGAGTTATTTCATCTCTTTCAGTTTACGCGCTGCTTCTTCAGCAAAATAAGTCCAGATACCATCTGCACCTGCACGACGACAGCACATCAAAGATTCTAAAATCACACTATCAGATAACCAGCCATTTTGAATCGCGCCTGCAAGCATGGCATATTCACCACTCACCTGATAAATAAAAGTTGGCACGCCGAAGGTGTCTTTCACTTCGCGTACAATATCGAGATATGGCATTCCTGGTTTGACAATCACCATATCTGCGCCTTCTTGGATGTCTAAAGCAATTTCATGTAATGCTTCAGCGCGGTTACCGATATCCATTTGGTAGTTATACTTATTACCACCTTTTAAATTACTTGCTGAACCAACTGCATCGCGAAATGGACCATAGAAACTTGATGCATATTTAGCAGAGTACGCCATGATATTGGTATAGATAAAACCATTCTGTTCAAGTGCTTGGCGGATTGCACCGATACGACCATCCATCATGTCACTTGGGGCAACAACATCTGCACCTGCGGCTGCATGGCTCAATGCTTGTTTGATTAGGCATTCAACCGTTTCATCATTAAGCACATAGCCCGTTTCATCAATAATGCCGTCTTGACCATGAGTGGTATAAGGATCAAGTGCACCATCAGTGATGAGTACCATCTCAGGTAATTCTTTTTTGAGTAGTTTACATGTTGTTTGGACTAATCCATCTTCATGCCATGCTGCTTCAGCCGTTAAACTTTTGTCTTCTTGTGGTGTCACGGGAAATAAAGCAAGCTTCGAAACACCTAGTTCGAGTAAACTTTCTGCTTTTTTGAGCAATAAATCAGCAGATAAACGTTGAACATTTGGCATGCTCGGAATGTCTTGAACTTGCTGTTGTCCTGGAAGCACAAAAACTGGATAAATCAAATGATTAGCTGTAAGTTGTGTTTCGCTGACCATCGCTCGTAATTGGTCATTTTTACGGATACGGCGCATGCGAGTCGCTGGAAATGCAGGGCGATTGAACGTATAAGTCATAACAATCTCGATGTTCAGTATTACACTATAGGAATAATTGAATCATTTAAGTGATGCTAGGGGAGAACTTAGCGGCTTAGGTCAATTAAATATCCTCGCTATTGTAGCCCCATAATTTTAGATTTGTACAAAATAATGGGATGTTTATCGTTCCTTTGGATTTAGACAGCGTATGAATGATGTAAAGAAAAACTGGACAGGTAATATTCAGTTAGGTGCTAAAGCCGATCATGGCGTGGTATTGAAACAGCTGTGTAAAGCATTTAATTCTTCACCATTTTTTAAGCATTGTGGCATGGTCATGCGAGTGGTTGACGATCAAATTGAGGGCTACATTGATATGCAATCAGAGTTGATTGGGAATGTGGCTTTCCAAATCTTACATGGCGGTGTAGCTGCAACGATGCTGGATAGCATTGGTGGTGTAGTGGCAATGGAACAACTTTACCGCCGTGCAACACCAGAGGATTTAACGGATACGATTAAAAAAGTTTCACGTTTGGCTACGGTAGATATGCGTGTCGATTATCTTGCACCTGGACGTGGTAAATACTTTATTGCACGTGCAGAAACCTTACGTTTAGGGCGAAAAGGTTGCACTATGCGTATGACGATGGTGAATGATGAAGATAAGCCAATCGCCACTGCTATTGCGTCTTATGCTTATTAAATGATGTACTGAAAATGAAAGCGCCTTGAGGCGCTTTTTTTTTATTTAAAAGTAATTGGAAAAATTATCTAAATATAAGAATTGAACGCCACAGTTATTTTTTTCATTCTCGCAATATGATTTTTTATGGATAAAATTGTCTTTCAATATTGACTCATATTTTGATTGGATTTTTTAACATTCAGTTAAGTTTCAAAAACTAGACTGGACGGCTGATTAAACCAAAAGTTAAAAATATCTTTAATTTCAGGAATAACGTATGACTGACGCTCAAGCAAACCAACAGAATGCTGCTTCAGATTTGGCATCTGATGATGCAATGAAAGCAAAACGTAAAAAGTTTTTAGGATTTTTCGCGCTTATTCTCATTATCGCTGCAATTCTGTATGGTATTTGGGCGTTGTTCTTTCATCATTCTGTCAGCACTGATAATGCCTACGTGGGTGCAGAAACAGCTCAAATCACCTCAATGGTGAGTGGGCAGGTTGCTGAAGTTTTAGTTAAAGATACCCAGCAAGTAAAAAAAGGTGATGTTTTAGTAAAAATTGATGAGCGTGATGCAAAAATTCAATTGGCTCAAGCACAAGCTGAGCTTGCTAAAGCACAACGTCAATACAAACAAAGCCAAGCAAATAGCAGTTCTTTGAACTCTCAAGTTGTCGTCCGTAACGATGAAATTAATAGTGCACAAGCTCAAGTTACTAAAGCTCAAGCCGATTATGATCGAGCTAACTTGGAATTACAGCGCCGTAATGAATTGGCAGCAACAGGTGCGATTTCAAAAGAAGAGTTGAGTAAAGCTCAGAGTACGGTTTCTACGGCTAAAGCAAGTTTAGATTTAGCTCAGGCAGGTTTAGCTCAAGCCACATCTAGTCGTAAAGCTGCTGAAAGTACCCTTGCTGCAAACGATGCACTGATCAAAGGCGCAAATGAAACCTCTACACCAGACGTCCTTGTCGCAAAAGCACATCTAGATCAAGCCATGCTCGATTTGGAGCGTACAGTGATTCGTGCGCCTGTAGATGGAATTGTTACACGTAAAAATATTCAAATAGGGCAGCGTGTCGCTCCAGGAACAGCGATGATGTCTGTTGTTCCAGTTACAGCACTTTATGTCGATGCAAACTATAAAGAAAGCCAACTTGCTAAAGTAAAAGCTGGGCAAAAAGTCACATTAACTTCTGATCTGTATGGTGATGATGTTGTTTATCACGGTGTTGTTCAGGGATTTTCGGGTGGAACAGGAGCTGCTTTTGCTCTGATTCCAGCACAAAATGCGACAGGGAATTGGATTAAAGTGGTACAGCGTTTACCAGTACGTATTACGCTTGATCCAAAAGAACTTGCAGAACATCCATTGCGTGTTGGGTTGTCGATGCAAGCGGATATTGATCTCGCATCGAAGTAATCAGCTATGAAAACGCAGAATCCTTTTGCAGAACTCAATGGCGGTCGATTACTGCTCGCCGCATTTGTCATTGCGCTTTCCAACTTTATGGTGGTACTTGATACCACCATTGCCAATGTTTCAGTCCCGCATATTACTGGTAACTTGGCCGTTTCGAGCTCTCAAGGGACTTGGGTAATTACCTCTTATGCCGTTGCCGAAGCAATCTGTGTTCCACTCACAGGTTGGTTAGCAGGACGTTTTGGCACTGTCAGAGTGTTTGTGTTCGGTTTAATTGGTTTCACCATTTTTTCTTTTCTTTGTGGTTTAGCCACATCATTGGAAATGTTGGTATTTTTCCGTATTGGACAAGGTTTGTGTGGCGGTCCACTCATGCCGTTAAGCCAAACGCTGTTAATGCGAATTTTTCCACCAGAAAAGCATGCACAAGCGATGGGGCTTTGGGCAATGACCACTGTCATTGGACCTATTCTTGGACCAATTTTGGGTGGTTTAATCAGTGATAATCTGTCTTGGCACTGGATTTTCTTTATCAATATTCCTGTCGGTATTTTCTGTGTATTAGCCACACTCCGTTTACTGAAAGTAGCAGAGACTAAAACTGAGAAATTACGTATCGATGCAATTGGTCTTGGTTTGTTGGTGCTGTGGATTGGTGCTTTACAATTGATGCTGGATTTAGGTCATGAGCGAGATTGGTTTAATAGCAGTAGCATTATCATTTTGGCGCTTACGGCTGTCATTGGTTTCATTGTTTTCATGATTTGGGAGTTAACCGAAAAGCATCCTGTTGTAAATCTATACGTTTTCCGACATCGAGGCTTTGCAGTTTCAGTGTCCGCTTTAGCATTTGGATTTGGTGCTTTTTTTGGAAGTATTGTTTTAATTCCACAATGGCTGCAAATCAATTTAGGTTATACCGCAACTTGGGCAGGATATTTAACAGCAACGATGGGATTTGGTAGTTTAACAATGTCACCGATAGTTGCTAAACTTTCAACCAAATACGATCCAAGAGCCTTAGCAAGTTTTGGTTTGGCTTTGTTGGGCGTTGTAACATTGATGCGCGCATTTTGGGTGACTGATGCTGATTTCATGGCTCTAGCTTGGCCACAAATTTTACAAGGCTTCGCAGTTCCATTTTTCTTTATTCCACTTTCAAATATTGCAATGGGTTCGGTACTGCCTCAAGAAATGGCCTCTGCCGCAGGCTTAATGAATTTTTTGAGAACAATGGCGGGCGCAATCGGTGCTTCAATTGCGGTAACAATTTGGGATGATCATACCAAGTATGCTCGTAGCGAAATGGTCAATAATTTACATCCAGAAGAAGTGCAAAATACATTAATTCAAAACGGCTTTTCATCTGATGCGACCTTAGCGACGATTGCAAATTTAGTCGACAAAGAAGCAATCACGATATCAGCCAATCATGTTTTCATGATTTTGGCGCTTGTATTTATTTTCGCGAGTATTTTGATTTGGATGAGTCCTAAACCTAAAGCAATTACGGGTGGACCTGCACCGCATTAATAGTTTTGAAGTGATCTATGTCAGAGATATAAAGCAAACTTCTTTTATTATTTATAGCTCTGTCTGATCACTGATAAATGCTTAATATTTGCAGTAGAAGAACCTAGAAGACAGCCGCTGTTATATTTTTTTTGTCCAAAACTGTGTCTACTGTTCATGGGATAACTGGTTAAAATATAGTTTTAATGAATGCTAGGATATCGATATGAGTTTTCTAAGAAAGAAAAACAAAGCCAGTTTTGTGTTCTTTATTATTACGCTTTATTCATTCCTAGGTTTTGGAATTGGTTTCATTATTTGGGAATATTTTCTAGATAAGTAAAGCTTTGGTCTGTCGTTATGTCATTAAAAAACTAAAAAAAGAGTGTCGCAGATTTTAGACACTCTATTGTGAAGCTCATCAAAGAGTTATTGTATTCGTTGAAGCAAACGTTATGCGGACTTCATTTGTACCAAAATAATATAGGTGATTTTTCATCAGTTTGAAATAATTGTGTAGAAATAATAAAATATTCATTAAATTGATTTATTTTTATGTTGAGTATACTTAGTGAAAAAAATATTAATTCTTCTTATAAGTACGGTAATTTGTGGCGCTGCGTATAGTGCTGATGATATTTTTAAAAAAAATAAATCTATTTTGATGCTAAAAAATAATGACTCGCTAAGTGCTCAAAGCAGCAGTGAGCAAGTTGATTTTTTTGAGTCATATAGACAACAAGAAAATGATCGCATAAACCAAAGTAATTATGATTTGGAGAAGCAAAAGCAAATTCAATCGAATACTTCAAATATGAGTCCTCATGATAAATCTCAATATTATCTTAAACATAGGCATTTTGATGCTTTGAATGCGCAACGGCAAGAGCAGCAGTTCAACTCGATTGAAAAAGCGAAAAATAGGGGCTTAATTTCAGACAAAGAATATAATCAAAAAATGGTTAAACCAATCACAATGTCAACAGATCAGAGCAGTAATCAACTTAAGTTTTCCATCCCTGTTGGGGAGTGAGACGGCTGAGTAAAATCAGAACTGTACGTTCTTGCTATCTAATAACTAAGAAGTAATGGATTGATTATTGATCTTAATTGTTAATTAAAATTATATTCGAAAAATTTATGATTTTGATGCAGTACTTTAACAAAGTTGCTGCATCTCAGAATTGAGCGAAATTCACTAAAGGTTACATTAAATTGGTTTAAACTTTTCAAGTATGACAAAAAAATAGAAAACTTTTTAATAAATAGACTACTATGCTTTCTCTGACTTTGAGTTTCATCAATATTTGCTTGTGTTTAAACCATGCTATTAAAATTCAAACTACTCATAAAACCTACCATAATGCAGTAGTCGACTTAATTGTCAGACTTAGACAACGACTAACAGATTCAGATCTACAGTAGTGATTACGCAACTGAATGAATTAAGAAGTCGCAACAATGATCAAAGAAGAAGTGTGCAATGTGAATTGTTATGGAAAAGCCGCTCCAGTGCGCTGAACCCTAGAACGGCTTATTTTAAGATATTGATGCTGATAGGAACAATTCAAGTATTTAGCATAAAGCGTATTATCATGATGTTAGAAAATCCTAATTGTTTATGGCTAAAATGAATGGATCTTTTCAGATTCATAGATTTATATATTCAATCTTAAGAAATGCTGGATTTCATCTATAACGCAAAAAAGCAACGTTCTTAAAATAAACAATGTCGTAAAAAGGGCTATATGATTGAAATAAACATAGCAAAAAATTTTGAAACTAAGGATCAAAGATGAGTGACTATATCAGTATCAATAAGAATGCTTGGAATTTAAAAACAAATACGCATATCAAGAGCGAATTTTATGACAATATTTCTTTTTTAAAAGGAAGAAATACGCTAAATCCAATAGAGTTGGGTATTTTAGGGAATATTTTAGGCAAATCGATCCTACACTTACAATGTCATTTTGGGCAAGATTCTATGTCTTTGGCTCAGCTTGGAGCCCATGTTACAGCGGTAGATTTTTCAGAAGAAGCCATTAAAAAAGCAAAAGAATTTAACGATGAACTGGGTCTAAATGTAGACTTTATTTGCGCCAATATTTACGAACTACCCAGTGTTTTAGACAAAAAATACGATTACGTTTTTACAAGTTATGGGGTTATAGGATGGTTGGAAAATTTAGATTTATGGGCGAGCGTGATATCCAATTTTTTAAAAATTGGCGGTAAGTTTTTAATTGTTGAGTTTCATCCAGTAATATGGATGTTTGATGATGAATTTAAAAATATAACATACAGCTACTTCAACGATGACCCTATAAATGAAACATCTACTGGCTCTTATGCTGATACATCAGCAGAAATAAACTATCAAACAATCACTTGGAATCATAGCCTGAGTGAAATATTTACAAGTTTAATTAATCATGGAATAAATATTCTCGAATTCAAAGAATATGATTACTCATCATATAACTGGGCAGAGTAAAACTTGAAGTGCGACATAAACCACCTAATTAATTTAAAGGGTTTATGGAGTATATAAAATTGTCATACCATCATCTTAACTTTGAAGATCGTACTGCATTAATGCTTGAGTCAAGAA
>Ga0209599_10000158_pt1 | contig 46601 bp, 65 predicted proteins | sample Shrwel_input2_FT_FD_187534 | JGI IMG/M metagenome (GOLD analysis project Ga0209599, IMG submission 187534) | Subsurface microbial communities from deep shales in Ohio, USA - Utica-3 well 1 S input2 FT (SPAdes) (version 2) ...
AACCAATTGAGCTACTGAGCCAAAAACTTTAAATTGCCATATTCTTCTTGGTATGCTTGTACTGCTTCAAAACCCCATTCCACACCATTCAATTTTTCCATCACTTGAGCATAACTGTGATTCATACCAAAAAGAGTAAACCATTCATCTGGCGTATAATTGTAAACTATAGTAACAAACCAATTGTCATCATCAAGAGGATGATGACTTGGATACATTTTGAAATTTAATTTAATAGGAGCATATCTTTTGTTTAAATCTTCTATTCTATTTTTAATTTCTTCTGCTTCTTTTTGTGTCATAATAAACCTCAAAGGAAGAGACAGGATTCGAACCCGCACACCCCGTCAAGGGTGAGACCGCTTTCAAGGCGGTTGCAATACCATTCTGCTCACTCTTCCAAATGGGCGATGAGGGATTCGAACCCCCGACCAATAGAGTGTAAATCTACTGCGCTACCACTGCGCCAACCGCCCTAATCAACCAACCAATCATCTGCTAACAAATCTTCAGGATAAAAACTTATTGTATTTTGTTCTTTATATTTGATATCGTACTTGATACCTTCGATTTGATTATGTTTAATCATAATGCCAAACTTTTTAAGATTAGCGTCAAAGCAATAAGAAGTATTACAGTTAGCCCTTCTTATAACCTTATTATTTTTAATCTCAACCAATGCTTCGCTCAATGTCATCTGAATAACCTCTAAACATCTTACCTTCTATTATAGTGCGCTTTTGGAAGATTTAGTATAGAAATAACACTTTGCTAACAAATCTTCCAGGAAAAATAAAAGGAAGTTGATGTAGTTTAATTAACAATTAAATCCCTTTTATTTATCTTTATTAATATAAGATTGATATATTAATAATATACCTCTATATTGGGGTTCATAAATCTGAAAATCATCCTTGGATGTCTGCCTCTCTTTGGTTTATAGCCCTACCAAACTGGGGTATTCTGTCTCTTGTGTATGCTTGGAACCTTACAGTCCAATAAGTACCAATCAGTTCATCTTTCTTCGAAAACAGTTCCTTACGGTACTCCATAGTGCCTATAGGCGAGGTTTCAAATGTTTTACCTTCTGGTGTTTCACAAATGAATATAGAGGCTCCAACAAACTTGCCCTTACCATCAATGACATTGACAACCTTGAACTCTTCTTCTAGGAAGTCTTTGAGTTTGAGTAGTTGGTTAGTCCTTTGACCAACCTTGTACCCGTGGTTGTGCAAGCGAATCATAGTGCCTTCCCAGCCTTCCTTGACAAAGGTTTCGTGAAGGGGATAGATTTCGTCCTGCGTCTCAACAGTGTGTGCTGGAGCCAACACTACTTGCGGATTGTTGGTTGCTTCAACAATCTTACGACAAATCTCATAGCGGTCTGTGTAGCAAGAATCTTCGCAAACGACATCATAGATACGATAAAGTAACTTAGATGATAACTCACGATGTTTCTTACAAGCAGACACAGTATCTTGTAGAGGATAGCCCTCTGGGAGAATCAACTCTCCATCAATAATGTAATCACCGCACTTGACACCAAGAAGATGACTTACAATCTTGTTATCAAAGTCCTTACCTCTGCGAGACCACATTCTAGAACCATTAGAGAGACATCTTACTCCGTCAAACTTTGGTTGAACCGTGAGAGGAAAGTCAATAGTGTGTATCTTATCACCCAATGGATACGCAAGCATTGGAAGAACATTATCTTGCACAGACTCTTCACCAATCTCACGATAGCCCTTATCTTTTTGGGTCTTGAAGGTAGATGTGATTTCAAGAACAGATTGTTGCTCAGGTGATGTTTCATTACTACGCCCAATGTTCTTACCTACAATGGTGACATAAGCAGACCCTGTAATCTTTGAGATGCTCTTACCCTCAAGAGCAACAAGGTCTTCAGCACAATCAATCTTTGGGGCGACTTTGCCCAGATTCTGACAATAAGTAGTGAAGGTAAAAAAGTCAACGCCATCAGTACAGGTGTGACCCTGCCAATACTTTGTCTTGCCAGTAGAGGTTGTTGCATACAGAAGAGGAGTAGAGTGAATGATATTCATACTCTTATAGATGATGCTTAGATTTTTAGTATAGAAATAAGACTTTGCTAGATCGGCGGACTGAACGAAAAAAGGGGGCTAAGCCCAGCCCCCTTACTCTTCCTCTTCTTCTTCTTCCTCTTCGTCCCATTCTTCTTCATCATCGCCCAAACCGAGGAACTCCTCAAGACCTTCAGTTCGCTGTGTTAATTCCCCGAAATCTCCAAAGTCTCCATCATAAGACTCAAACTGGTCTGTCCATCGTCCGTCTTCTTCTTCCTCGAAAACGTCCTCAATCTCAAACTTGATACTATCAAGTTCCATACGAGTGCATACAATACCCATGTCGCAATCTTCTTCGCAATAAACTACGGTATCGCCATTGGAGTCTTCTCCAGTGTATGAATAGCCAGAAATCAATTGCGAAATTTGAAGTTCTCGTAGAAACTCAAGAGGAACCTCAAGATAGCCATGCCCTGGAGTTTCATGGAAAGTAAAGCGTTTTACAGTGTCAGACATTTTTTACCTCGATTTTTAAGTTATATGATTATAGTACGAATTTTCGAATTTTAGTATAGAGGGGGAGGGGAACCATCAACCCTCCCCTAAAACTCCTGTTACTCTACCGGCGAAGCGGTGATGACTCCACGGGAGACCGAGAAGGCATAGTCCTTATCGGGGTTTGGAGCAAGGAACAGGAGGTTACCGTAGCAGTCAGTAGAATACTTTTCTGCTTCATTCGGGTGAGAAACTCGTGGACGGCGGGAATAGATGCGAGCAACATCGCCATTCTTTACCATCCATACAGAAGACTTGGCTTCAGCCAATCGGCGCATAACACGCACTGGGACACGAATGCGACCATTCGTAGTGGGCTTGCAGAAGTTGTAGAAGATACGACGCTTCGCAGGAACAACATTCGCAGGATACAGGATGTTCTTTACATCATCTCGCGACATAAGAACAGGGGCAAACACTACATCGGTGTCGATGATGTCGATTTCGTATTCACCTTGATTGATGTAGAAATCCTTGACAAGCAATGTCTCAGCCTTATCAACGTCAATTACAAAATCCGTAGGAGCGTTGAGGTTCTTCAGAACAGTGGCGAGGTTGTAAGGCTGTGCATTCTTCTGCAAAGCAGAAACCGTTTTACGGATGAGGGATTGGAGGGAAGTCTTTGGCATTTGTTTTCCATTTCTTAGTTTGATACTAGTATAGACCCCTTTTTTATTTTTAGTATAGAAATAAGACTTTGCTCAGCCCCGGGCCTGTCCCGGAAGGGAGGGGATTCCTCGATTATCTTTCACAATCTTTCGATTTTTGGGAGGGAGATTGCTCCCCCTCCCGTCCCCTACCTACCGCCAAGTCAAGCCCATTTCTTGAGCAATGCCCTGAAGGAAGTCGATGTCGCCTTCGTAGTTATGGATGTCTATCCATTCAACATCATCCACGTCAGCAAACTTGCGAGCCAAAGTCAGAGCCAAGTCGTCATAGTCTTTCTTGAACAGAAAACTAACCAAGTCCTTGACATTTACCTCAGAGGAAAGAAACATTTTTTCATCCTCGAATTTACAATCATCTTCCTCGCATTCGCAGTCGTCGCAGTAGTCGTCTTCGTCCTCGTCATCCCACGAATCCCAGTCATCATCATCTCCAGCAGAGTCAAAGCGTGACTCGTACATTGGGAGGTCAAGACGTTGGGTGCAGATGTCCACGACCTTGTACCGAGAGGTACGCAGTTTCTGGCATTCGCAGTCGTGAGGAACGCTCACAACATCAGCAGGGTCAATCTCAACGATGACCAGAGTCGCACCATTTCCGCCAAAGGACTGGGCATACTCCAGAGTACCTGCGTGGAGTCCGACGGAACAGCCACGGTTTGCATCATCGTCAACGTAGTTGCGATAGACCTCAATCTCTTCGCCCACACCGTTGAAGATGCGACCATTACCATCATCCTTGCCCTTGAGCAACTGAGCATTGCCAGCAGTGATTGAATAGAAACCACTGGTCAAAGCCTTGTAGGCAAGGAAGTTACCATTGGAGGTAACCGTGAGGTTGTTGCGCTCAAGGAAGCGATAGAGTTCCTCGACGCTACGGCGTGAAGGGTTCTTCTGCAACTTGGACAGGAATCGAACCAGAGGCATCGGATTAAAGTTGGAATCCGCAAACTGGAGGATGCGGTCAACACAGAGAGAATGGACAGCGGAGCCGCCGAAGAGGACAGCACCATTCTCAACCTTGATGTTCTCATACTCAAAGAGGTACTGCTTTACAGTCTTCTCTGGATTCATATAACGAAGAACGGTATCCCAGTCTTCATTACGGTAAGCCTCAACGGCTTGACCAAACATAGGATTCTCACTACGCATAACGTGGCGAGTGTTGTCAGCGATAATGGACAATGAACCACCGTGTTCATCGGACAGCGACAGGATAGCGGACTGAATATTTACGGACATTTGTTTTTCTCCTTGAAGGTTGGGTACAATAGTATAGGGGATACTAGGATTTTTAGTATAGAACTCTGAATCGCTCGCGGCTATCAAAGTCTTCTTCTACTATAGATGCTACAATGATTTTTAGTATAGAAATAAGACTTTGCTGCCCGCCGGGGCTGTGCCGCGAAATTCGGGTTTTAACCATCTTATTATCGTATTATTCTTCGAAATAATGCCAGAAGCCCCAGTTATGAAGGTTGAAAGGTATAAAAAGGGGGCTTCTGGCAAATCTTAACTACATTACGATGCGAAAGTAGTTCTGTTCCTCTGTCTTATTGAATGATTCGACATAGCGAATCAGTTCCTTCTTCTGGCTTTCGCCCATACCGTAAGTATCATTGTTGATAAACAGAGGTAAACCGGGATACTTTGCAAGAATGGTTGCTAACTCGTCCTGAATGTCTGTAGAGCCAACCTTGATGCCTTCAAACCATACACGGAGTTGTGCAATCTTTGGCAGGTCGCTGTTATTGCGGTAGTTGTCTGAAACACGAATCGCAAACCTCTTCAAGTCACAAGCAGGAAAGTCATCTTGCAGGAGATATGATTGTATTGTCGAAGAATACTTCTCAGGCTTGAACGTCTTATTACCGATACTTAGATTGTCCTTGACCTCAATGTACTCTGCAAGACTATCTGCAAGACCCATCGTGTCAACGTGCTTATTGACCACAGATGTGACCCAGTCTGTGAATGAAACCCAGCCTGTGCCAATCTTGGCGACACTATCACGAATGCCATACACGGTGACAGTCGTAATGTTCATAGACTCAAGCGTATTGAGAATGCGGTTTACTTGCTCCATCGAGCCGATGTTGAAATCGCCTGATAGTTCATAAGCATTGATGCGAACGTAGACACCAAAACCTTTCATAATCTCATCGTTAGATGCAATGTCCCAGTTGTTAGACTTGGTTGTCTTGTCGTTTCCACGGTTGAAGGTGAAAATCTTTGCCTTGGAATAATCTGTGTTTGCAGTAGCACGACGGGTTGCAGTGCGGTTAGTCTGATACTTGAGAATATCACAATCCTCAAGGTAGACGTTCCGAGTACCTGCAAAGATACCCTTGAGCAAAGCGTCCGAGTTGTCCGCAGAATCAAACTCAACAAGAATGACTTGCAAGCGTTCGGAAATACTCTTGTGAGCATTGTAAGCACCACGAACCCTCCAGATTACCTCTTCCTTCTTCACCTTGCCGGGACGGTTGATAACAAACAAGGTGTTGCTATCAGGAGAAATCTGCGATACCCGGTAACCAGATAAGCGGGGACTGGAAAAGTAGGTGAAAGACTTCATCGAAACACCGTGCTTCTGGCAAATCTCATCACGGACAAACTTGTCATCCAACATCACACCAGTAGAGTAGTAACCCGTACCCTTGGTGTAGCGGATGTTGTTCCACTTGCTAAAGGTAATCTTGTTGGAAATGGAAGAGTCAAGGTCACGCAGGGAGTTAAGTTTGACAGCCGCCTCCCAGAAGGTAGGCAGGGAATCAACCTGCTCTTGCGTTTGTCGAAGAATCTCATTGTGAATGTGGCAGATGCGACCGATGATGAAATCCTTGGTACGCTTGTCATATTCAAGAGCCTCACGGGATGCCGTGATAGATACCGAACCGATGGGGATGTCGATGATAACGTGACCCTTGTTCAGAATGTCTTTGCGGTCATCTACCCAAGCCAAAGCATCAAGGTTGATAGGATACGCAACATTGCCCATACGAACAACAGATGGTTGCCGTTTCCAGTAAGGTTGCGGTTGGGTAGTGATGGTGAAGATGTCACCAGAGAACATCACAGGCAGATTGTGAAAATCTGCAATAGCAGATACTACAGTGCCATCGCCACCGACAAAGTCAGGGCTTGGAGTAAAGTGACGGTAGAACATTGAAGCAGTCTCATTGAACTGGCGAATGTCCGCAGTCTTTACAGCAATCTCAATCTCAACACCATTCTCCTCAGAGGTTGGCTCAGAGTACTCCTTGCGAATCTTACCGATGTTGGTTTCGTCAAGGTATGCGGTGTAGAGGGTCTTCACGCCGTTGAAATAAGAGGTGATACCGAATGTATTACCGTAGGCGAATGCAGACTTGGAACCAAGACCGAATGTGCCGTTGAAATCGTTGGATGAATCCTTGGTCGATGTACCATAGGAGGTGTAGATGTGCATCACCGAATCTTCAGACAGACCTACGCCAAAGTCACGCACCTTGAAAACAGGGGACAGCGTTGTAGGAAGGGTGACTAGCAACTTGCGGTCAGGATTGCCAGCGAGAATGTGACCATCCCAGCCGTTGGTGGAATACTCACGGATTACAGCAAGAATCTTGTCAGAGTAGATGTTGGAGCGGAGGATAGAGAAAATCTTTGCAGAGTCTTCAATGGTGTAGGATGCCTCGACAGCATTGCCGATGGTGGATACGTTGCGGACGGATGTTTCAGTAATCATAGTTTATACCTTTCAATAGTAAAGACGAGCCGATGGTTTTTAGTATAGAATCGGCTCCCGGTGGCCTTCACCCCACCTGATACTATTATAGCATCCCACACCACTTTTTAGTATAGAAATAAGGCTTTGCCGATCGGCGCCCCTGTCCCCGCTAGCCCCCTTTTTGTACTATCCTCACAAATTTATTTACAACATCTACTAATCTGTTGTGGTTCTAATTCTAATGGAATCTTGCCCCCATAGAGTGGAAGTTCATCTATTACAAAACCTTCTTCATCAAACTTAATCATAATAACATCTTGAGTTTTAGCCCACTTAAAGATTTTGCAAAGGTCACTAGGAATCACGCCCTCCATGTCGAAAGCATAATCTCCTACAACATAAACAAACACCCCATACTGGAAAGCATAATTACAAACAACACATTCATCACTCTTAAAATAATCAAGGGTCTCTGGTTTCAAATGAGCCAGAGCCAAATCAGCATACTTAAATACAGCCATTATATTATCCCCTCTTTGTTCTCTCTCCAAGATTAGAATCCATTATCGTGTTACCAGCATCATCCTTATAAGCAACTCGAGCAAGGTCTTTTTCTAAACCTAATACAAAGAGGGCTAAGAGATAAGCACCAATTGATGTTCCCTCGTCTCCTTTTTCTATAGCCCTCAATGTTGGAATGCTAATGCCAGCTTCATCACATAAAGTTACCATTGTTTTATTCCTTCTCAGCCTGGCCCTCTTTATATTTTGTCCTAATTGTTTCAGGATTGCCCCCTGTTTATTTGATACATTCATAACCTTAACAGAAAAGATACTTTCACTTAACACGCAATAACAGAAACTATTCTTTCTGTTATTATAGTGCTTTAGAATGAGAAATCAAAATGTTCTTGTCTAGTTCCAAGGAGCCAACCATCGGAGCTTTTACTGCGAACCCCCTTTTGTTTCCATCTACCATTCTTTCTAAGTGTTAGATGGTAGATAGAGCCATCGGGGTCTCTTTGGAATTCCCATGTTTGGCAATCGCTCATCCCATTATTATCAACCCTCTTGGCTCGGTCTCTTTGTACGCGGATTTCACTACTAGAGAGTATGTCAATTACAGTGAATGCGTTTCGGTCTGACCAGCAGAGTCGAGTTACTCCCATTCCAATTTCTGGAACATCTGGGGTAACTTCACTCATTATGTTATTTACTAAAGAACCTATCATGCTGTTGCTTCCTCTTCCATTTCAACATCAAAAACTTGCCACTCTCCATCTTGGAATAGGTATTTGTATTCAGACCAACAACTATCACCAAAAGAGGGCTTACTATATTCATCATAGGAAACATTTCTAGTTTTAGTATGTTCTTTGCTTTCGCCTCTGTCTCTATGGTAGAATACACATACATTATTGAGGGGCTTCTCGAATGAATGCTCGGAGCCTTCGGGCGCGGAAATGTTTTCAGCGAGAGAACTCAGGTAGCCCATGGAAAGGAGTTCTGAGATAGTATCTTCATTGGAGTAGAAACCTTCCAAGATAGGAAGTTGATGCTCTGGGTAGCCGTCCCAGTGGCAGTAGATGTAATCAACAGAAGAGTCGGGCTTTACCATACCGATGAGAGAACGAGTTGCCATAAGAAGAACCTTTCAAAGTAAGATGATACTAATAAAGAAGAGGGCCCCCTTTTTAGTATAGAAATAAGGCTTTGTTAGATGGAGGGCCGAAAAGTTGCAGATCGGTTTTATTGGTCGTACCCGTCAGGTTCAAATCTTGGTTCTGGATTTATTAAATTAATAATGGCTGTGGCCACTGCAGCGCAAATAACTATTAGTGTATCTATCATATTAAGACCTCATAAATAATTCGCCAGGAGAGTAGTTCATGTTTAGGTTTTGACTTAGCAAACCTACAGCTATCGCCCCCTCTTTTATTTTATCACTGTACCATTTCGCCCAGGGGTCTGTGCTTTCTGATAGTACATCTAATACACTAGAGGAGTCTACGATTGTAAGACCTATGATTGGTGAGTGTGTGAAAGCGAATCTCACATGGGACATTGTGTCGGGAAGCAATCTCTTATAATAACCAGTTGGGGGCATAATCTAAATCCTTTCACAGATAAAGAAGAGGGCCCCCTTTTTAGTATAAAAGTTAACCTTGTCCCTCAGGGCGATTTCTTACACTAATATTAATCTCTCCCGACCCACATTGCTTCATCTGTTTAATTTCACGCCAATTCTTATATGCATACATCACGCTAGCTGTAAACATAGGAATTGCTATGTAAGGAAATAGATAAGAAATAATAAATACGATGTTGCCTGTAACTACCCAGTTGATAGTTCCGCCAACAACCATCCAACCAAAGAATAGATAATTTGAGAATTTATAAAAAATCTCAGCCCACTTCATTGGTAACTTATTAGCAACAAGAAGAACAAACGCAACTGCAGCAACAGCTATCTGAGCTATAAGCAAACGATACTCTAAAGTACCAGGAACGAAAACCATAATTAGAAACCTCACTTAAAGATAATAATAAAGGGGGCTAACTCGAAATTTAGTATAGAAATAAGGCTTTGCTAGCCTTGAGGCCGAAAATCCACCTCGATTTTCGAAAAACTTAAATTAGCCCCCTTTAATTATACCATACGATTAGGGGACCTCTATTAGGTTGTAGAATATGGTTAGTAATTAGTAATTAACTAAAAGGATTTTAAAATGGATAAGAAACGTATTTTAGCTTCTCTCAATGAAGTAGCTACATCACTCGAAAATTCAGGCCTCTATAATGAAGCTGATGAAGTAACAGTTGTCATGAAGAAAGTCGCTCAGATGCCTCTCGCCCCAAACTCACCAGCTGAAGGAATGGGAGAGCAAGCTGCCGTACAAAAATGGATAGACACTAATTACACTGCAGTTCAGAATGCTTTAAAACAACAATTTCCGTTGCAAATACTTGCTCCTTTAATTCAAGTCGTGAAGCCTGCAAATATAGCATCTGCCATTATTAAAAGAATTGGCGAAATGAAATCAGGGATAGCTTAATTTAAGGGGGCTCTTAAATAGGGCCCCTTTTTTATTTCATACCAAGATCAATTAATAGCTCTGCAACAAAAGAGGGGTCCACTACTTTGGCTACCAGGGCTGCATCTTCATTTGTGCCATCCTCTACCAATACATCATAGATCTCGCCTTCTGGATCAACCATGTATTCACAAATAGTGCGCTCACATAATTTACCTTCCCAATAAGTTCTACCTTTTTGGATCCCGCCTGTAAGAGTAGCCCCCTTAAATAATGAATGAATGTTATCTTGATAATTTAGAACCACATCGAAATATTGATTTAAGAATTTGAAATTCTCTTCTGTAATAAATTCGCCCGCATAAACAGATCTCAAACCAATTTCTTTACATGTGCTCGAAAAGCTAATTGCAGCTTTCTCTCTAAGGTACATGAAAGTTCCAGCAAACAATCCATAACGATCCCCTATTTTATTAATTTCAATTAGATCATTATCTCTAATGACATTATTAAAATTAGTTGTTCTAATAGGATTTAAAACAATGTAAATTAAATTGGGGTCAATTCCAAACTCTCTAATTAAATAATCTTTGATCTCTGTTCTTACAGCTACATATTTTATTTTATTATAACCAACTAGAGGTTTATCAATCTCGAAAAACTCAGAGTGAACAATATGAATAATTGGTACATCTAAATTTAAATTCAATGACTTAAAGTGATCTGCGTGATTAACAATAATTAGATCAAAGTTATCTTCATAAACTCCACCAAGATCTTTTCTTCTATTGTCAAAAATCAAAGTTAGTTTATGGCCCCCTCTAATTAACTCATCACAGATAATTTGGACGCACCTCATCGCGCCATTTTTCATGAAGTCAAAACCATAACGAAAAGTTACAAGAATTCTTAATTTTTGTTTTTCGAATTTCTCTAATTGTTCTCTTAGCTCTAATACTTTAAATACATCGTTCATAAATAGATTTATACCTTATTCGAAAAACAAAATAAGGGGGCCTTAATTGGCTCCCTTTTCTTTGTCCTCTTTAATCCGCTTCTCTATATCATTCATCTCTTCATCTGTTAGTTGAAGAAACTCTTTAACATCCCCTCGAGTAAATACTTCCTTCTGAGAATAATCTTCCTCGAAATCCTCGTTCTCTTCACTATCAGGAATAAATTCAAGTTCCTCATAAGCCTGATTGTAAAAACCAATGCGATCGAAATCCTCTGTTGTATGGATCCACTCTTCGGCCCCATTTGGACTAACCACTCTTAAGCCAACAAATAGATCTGCTACTCTACCATCAGGTAAATGAAATCTCACAGGCGAATGCATATAATCGCGCTCCACCTTAAGTGAAGCATCTACATCAAAACCACCTGTGCAATGAAAATAATACAAATTAGACGAGCTCACTAATTACCACTCCCTTACTCGAAATTTCAACTCCCTTAGATTCAATCTCCCATTGAACATCAGAGTAGTCATAGATGTTAAAACCCTCAGCCCTCAAATTGTCATCACCAACAATAAAAGAAGTTGACTTAGACTCAACATCAAATACCTCTACAGCTAAAACCATGTTGTAAAGCTTGCCCTCAGATTCCCACTCGAAAATTCCATCAGAGGTCTCATTGAAGATCTTATACTTCGAATTGTCCACATCCATCAAACCACTAACGTTAAACTTCAAGTCCATTACAAATACCTCACTCTAAAGATACTATAATAGACAGAGCCCCCTTTTTTAGTATAGAATTAGGGGGCTCGGAATAAGGCTTTGCTAAGTAGGAGGCCGAAAAGCTAGCCGCCTTGTAGCTCCTTTAATCTCTCCAGAGGGGGATGGTATGTGTTATCCCTGGCAAGAGTTCCCCAACCCATGTCAAACAGCTCTAATACAGCTGGAGTGAGCTCGCCAACGCCATCAATATGGTCGATCAAAAGGCGACCCTGTGGTGATGTTAAAAAAGTAAGCATGTCCATCCGGCTTATAAGACTACCATCTGAAGGAACTTTTTTAGTTCTCTCAATAAACAATGGGAGTTCATTCTTAAAAGAGGGGCCATTTCTTAAATAAATATCAGCAGCGGAAGCAGCATCATCAGATCCAGTGAACTCCCCAATTTTAATTAGAGTATCAACCAGATAAATAGGTTCACGAATGGGGGTCTTAAGTTGTAATCCCCACCAAGCATCACTTTTTCCGTTAGGTGTTTTAACTTCAGATGATTGATTTGGAACTAGGCCTTTGTAAGATTGTTTAAGATCTCCAACAATTGCATTCCCAATTAAGCCAGGTACAGTTTGACCTTGCTGTTTCATCCTGCGACCCATGTTATAAAATTTACCATTAGGATCATACCACTTAGATCCCTGAGCTACTCTAATCATTAAATTAGAAACTTTATCAGCCTCTCTAAGGTAGTTGCTATTCTCAAGAGATTTAGCAACTTTAAACATTGCCTGGAGTAAATCATTTGTATTCATAATAAAATTATTTACAAAAATCTAATACTCTAACCTGCTCGAAATTCAATTATCTCGAAATTCAAAAACAGGCCCCCTTTAATGTATTAACAGAAAAGATACTTTCACTTAACAAGCATTAACAGAAAGAATACTTTCTGTTAACAACCTTCGAAAATCAAAAAAGGGGCCTCACTCTAAGGGATAATTTCGTATTCCTTAAGCATGTGAGCTGTCTTAGCTTCGCTGATCCTATGATGGATCTTCCTGGATTCATGCTGGTCTCGAAGAGCCTTAGAGAGTGTGAATGCAGATTGAATTGTACCAAAGAAACCCATGGTCAAAAATCCCTTGATCCATAATAAAGCAGGAAGCCACCAAATACCAATGATCATAGCTAAAACACTAATAGCGAATGATGCATGCACAAAGAACATCCATGCTGGGCTGTCTTGATTAATCTTCGGTTCCATAAATAACTCCTTACTCGAAAATCAAAAAAGGGGGCCCTCGAAAAGCCCCCTTTTTAATTAATACTTCTTACCAATAGTAAGAAGAGCGCCACCCTTTGCACTTGTACGCAATGGATCTGACCCTGTAAGGTTTGAAGTCCATGCCCAACCAGCATTAGCAACCCAACCCTGGTAAGCAGCAACCTTAGTAGAGAGACCAAAAGCAAGGCCAGCCTCATCATTCGGATACTGACCTGATGTAAGGCCAGCAACAACATCAACCTGGCGACCTGCAACCTTTGGAAGCTTTACACTGTCTACAGGAAGTACAACAGCGACTTGAGTAGTGTTGCGAGCTGGAACATAAACAGTTCCTACCTGCAAACGCTTAACTACATTATAAGTAGGCTTGTCCATAGGCACACGAGGATCCAATACATCAGCATTGACAGATCCTGCAACAGCCGCAACAGCAGCGAAACCAAAAAGAATATTCTTCATTTTTATTTTTTCCTTTTTCTCATAATTCCATATTAAAGGGGGCTGATGCTGTAATACAACAGCCCCCTTTTGTTGATCAAAGTCTTACCTCTAATCAACTTGGTCTTCTTAATTATCTGACATCATACGACTAATAGATATAAAATAGATTTTATTTTTTTACTACTAGATAACTCATCTAACCAAGTTGGATAAACCCCATAAACCCATTAGAGTATGACCCCTAATAGCAAGAGGCCCATGAGAACCAACAGTATATTATGGCTCGAAATACTCGAAAAACACACTACTCTAATCGAAATTTTAAACAACAAAATAAATACCTTAACAGAAAGAATACTTTCACTTAACAAACACTAACAGAAAAGATACTTTCTGTTAACACCCATTAAAGAACCCCCTTTTATTAATACTCTACTCGAAATTCTAATACGATAATAAAGGGAGCAACCTCTGGCATTGATTGCTCTCCTTTCTCTAAAGGCGGCCCTCTAATTATTTATTTTTATTAGTGTGACATTATCCGCGGAAACATACGATAATGTAATAGAAGAATAAAAAGGGGGCCCTCTAAAGATCCAGTGGAGACTCTAGCCCAGAAAAAGCCCCCTTTTTTAAGTTATTCGAAAAATTAGAATAAGTGAGGCTAAACTGAGTGATGAGTTAGAGGTAGAGGTACGATAATAAAGGGGGCGCATTTAGCCTCGAAAAACTTGATTTTTAAAAGAGGGCCTATTTTACAAGGTGTTTTAAGATACCTTAATAAAAATAGGGGGCTTAACCATACCTCGCACGATACATTTGCCCCATTTATTTTATTCATGTCCCCCATTATTTATTCATTTCTCTTTAATGCTCGAAATTTGGGATGTAATTACCACTATGTCTCCACTCGAAATTCAGACTTAGCCTCAAGCCCCCAATTTATTAAATTTTTTATAAATTTTCCTCGTAAAAAGCAGGAAAAGTTGTGTTCTAGTTTTAACTTAAAAAGTGTAACTCTTCCACTATAAAAAGTTGGTTGCATTATCTTGATGAGAGAGAAAACTTGCTGGATGAAAATAAAAATTCCTGCTTGTGATTTATTCAAAAAATAAAATAATCTAATTCTTTTTAGAGATATTCAGATTGGCATTTTCTGATAGTTCATCTTAGTTTTGCTGGTTACAAGCGTTCGAGTTTTAAGACATTTTTAATACTAAAGGAAAGAGGGTCTCTAAGGCCCTCTTTTTTGTTTTATAATTGATTTATTGTTATTAGGATAATGGATTAGTTATGGAAGATAATCTCTCGAAATTCTGTATTGCTTCTGGTATTGAAGACCCTCGTATGATTGATTTGGGTGTTGTGGATCTTGACTCGAAAATCAGAAACTTTGTGTTAGAGTGTAACAAGAGTGGTTGGTTATTTACTTTAAATTCTTGTCAGGGTCATTTCCATTCGCACGACAATAGTTTCTCTAGTCCTTACTTTACATTTATTGTTGATAATTTGTATGAGACAGAATTAATAAAGAGGGCTTATGAGGTTTGTCGTGGTTGTTTTGTTTTGGATTCTAGTTCAATTGTTTATGGTGGTTATGATGTTATGTTCTCAAAGAATTATCGTTCTGAGTTTTACAGTGTTATCTCTGTTTATTGGGGTAAGGATTGTATAGAGAATGATAAGTTTTATTCTAATTTGTTTTTATTATTAGAGGGGGTTTAGCCCCCTTTTATTTATTGTCTTCGAAATTCTCGAAAAGGTTTATTGTTTTTATTTTATTAATATTCCTATTGGTGAATCATTATGAACAAACAAGAAATTTTATTTAAGTTAAGTGATACAGCAGATAGATTAGAGTCTGCTGGTTTATTAAGGGAAGCTATTGTATTAACAAATGTTATGAAGAGAATGGCTCAAGATAATAGTGAAGAAGATAGTGAATTCGAATATCGAATAGCAATAAATAGGTTAGTAAACCTTTATGACCAAGGTATAAGCTTGAATGATTTTAGTTCTGTGAATGGTGAAATTGATAAGGCTTATTGGGATTATATTAAACAATTAGATAAACAAATAAATCAAACCAAAGATAATAACAAGCGAGCAAAATTAGTAAAAAGAAAACTCAATTTTAATTATCAGGTCGAGAGACTAAACCAAGAGTATAATGGTAAATTGAAAGCAAGATATAATCCAAAAAAATATCTTGGAGTTATGAGATCCGAGAGTATCAAATATTTTATTGACTATTTTAAATTAGAAAAAGCTAAAGATTTAAATGACTATAATGTAAAATGGCAAAATTTCATAAATCACATGAAAAATAGTCATGCGAATGGAGATCCTGCATTGCCAGTACACTATGAAGTTCCAGGTATGCAGCAATACTTTGCTAAATTGTATGAACAATTAAAACTTAAATACATAAAGTAAATTGTTTATTTAAATTTGACCCCCTTTTTATTAATAGGGGGTTTTTTATTTTCGAAATTCTTAATTTTTATTTTGTGTATGTTTTGGGGATTGAATTTTCTGGGCGAAAATTTGGTCCCTCTTTTTATTTAATAGTGTGGTATTGGTATTTGCTTTTCGAAATTTTAAATTTGTATTTTGTTTTCCAATAGATAATTATTTTATCTATTGTATTTGTTTGAATTCTTTTATTAAAGATGTTATAGTTTTCTTTTTCTATTTTGTTTAGTATTGCTTCATAGAGGTTTATTGCGAGAAGCATTGGGAATTGTGTTTTTGGGTTTAATGAGTGTAGGCTTTGTCTTGCTTGGTTGTAGAGTGTTCTATTATGTTTGATAAGGTATTTGATTGTATTTGTGAGCTCTGGTGTTAGAGTTAGTTCTTCTATGTCTTTATGAGAAGAGTTGTGTTTTATTAGAATGTTATTTGGTATGTAGATTCTGTTTCTCTTTTGATAATCTTCTTTTATGTCTCTAATAAAGTTTGTTAATTGGAATGCTTCTCCGAGCGATTTTGCTGCTTGATAGTCGTGTGGATCTGCTTCTAGTATTATTGCCATTATGAGTCCGATTATTTCAGCGGAGCCATGCATGTATTCTTTTAGTTCTTGGTATGATTCGTATCTATTTTGATTAGTGTCTCTAATCATAGAGTTATTAAAATCATCAATTAGTTTAATTGGTATTTGATAATCTGTTATTAATTGTTTAAGAAGTCTATAGCTTGGATTTTCGTAAGTGTTATGGTAATAATAGTGGTTCCAATTATTGATCCAATTTGTTAGTTCTATTTTTGCATCTTCTATTGTTTTATTTGTTTCATCTATTATGTTATCTGTTAGTCTTACATAGAGGTATAGTGAGTGTGTTGCGTTTTGTATTTCTTTTGGAAACATTTTAATTCCTACGCTGTATGTTTTGGCATAGGAATTTGTTATTTGTTTTGCTAATTTTAGGTCTTCTTGATAAAGATTGTATTTAGTGTTCATGATTTGGGATTTGTTTTTTCGGGCGAAAATTTGCCCCCCTTTTTATTGGGGGTTTTGTTTCGAAATTTGAATTTTATAATCTACCTTTTCTTTAAGTAGAGAGAATTCAATTGCTTCTTTACATTCTTTTGGATCTGTTTGGTAAAGTTGTTCTAGCATTTCCACCATTTGTTCTTCTGTAATCTCTTCTTCTATTTCTGCTTTAATTTCTATTTGAAAAGACAGGTTTATGTTATAAAGTGACATGATATTATTCCTCGAAATTCAATTGTAGTTGTTTATTAAGTTGGTCTATTTTATTTATCGTTTCGTTTATTTCTTTTTGGCAGACATAATAGTTTAAGTTGTATTTGTCGCAGTGTTTAAGAAATTCTAAATAACTGATTCCGCCATGAATTGTCCAAGTTGTGTCAGAGTTCCATCCATTGTCAAGCCAGGGTATGAATCCTTTATTAATGTCATCTACACTTGTTGGTCTTGAGTATTGGTCATCTTGTGCGCTTGAGAAATCGCCATAGAGTGCGATTTTGAATACAATTGTGTCTTTGTGGTCATAGGGTATTCCTGCGTTAGAATCAAAGGGGGCATCGTTCCAGTCGTCTCCGGTTTGGTTTTCGAAATCGCTTGTGAAGTAGGCGAAATTATTTTTGAAGTAGCAGAGTTTGAAATCATTGATTGTCATTTGTTTTTCCTATTTGTCGTCCCATTCATGTATTTCCCAATCATCAGCTATTAAATCACCAAGACCAAAGGGGGCATCTTGAGATTCAATGTATTCACCATTCTTGTAGAGATCAATAAATTTATACTTTTCGAAATCATAATAAGTGTAGATGTCTTCATCCCAGGCATTGCGTCGAATAGGTAATCCATTTTTGAGGGCCTCTATTACATCACCGAATTTCATTCTATAATCTCCCAGAAGTCAGACATCAAGTCTTTCGATGTAAGCGCTAAATCATAATAAATTTGTGTCCTGCATAATTCACCATCTACAACTTCATAGAAATCAAAAGTGTTATCTTCCTTGTCGTATAGAAAGAAAGCAGTTTTGTTTTCCCAATTAGTCTTACGCACACGCTTCCCAGCCATTAATGAGTCAATGACATCAGCAAATTTCATTCCACTACCTCCCAATTGAAATCATTCTTCGTCTACCTTTTTGTTAGCGTCAACAAAATGGTCTTCATCCCAATAATCGATGTCCCAATCATTAGCGATTATGTCGCGAGGTTCTAAATCAAGACCCCATGACATTAATTCTCTATCTTCATCATAATGATAAACAAAAACATTATCGTCTTTGTCATAGTATAAGTATTTCCCATTCCAATCGGTTCTTGAGATTGGTTTGCCTTCCATTAACGAATCTACCACTTCTGAGAACTTCATTCTATTATCTCCCAATCGTCTTCATGGAAATCTCCATTATCTAATGCGTCATAAAAACTAATGTAATCTTTGTATTGTGGTTCTTCTGGAACATACTCTGGAGTTGTTTTATTATCACTGAAAAAGGCTTTACATTTTTGGTTTGGTTCCCAATCTTTTCTTTTGAGTGTGTAGCCCTCTTTTATTTTATCTATTGCTTCTTTTCCAGTCATAATTTTATTATCTCTTGTAATTGTGTAATTTGGGATCGAGTCTTTCGGGCGAAAATTTGGCCCTCGAATTTATAGATGAGTTTTGCAGTTTTAGTATAGTATTTGAGGACATAAGTTCTATTTTTATAATATGATAATTATGTGGTACAGATATTCAAATACATCAAAAGACCTTTATCATAGTCATGTGAATGAAAAGGTTCGCAAAGTTAGTGAAGAAAACAATTGGGATATTCCAGTTGGCTTGAGAACACCTGATCCTGGTTTTGATATTGCAGGAAGAACACCTTTTGCAGATCAGCTAGAGCAACAATTTAGCGAATTACATGATAAATCAGGTGGGCAAGAAGGCGCGAAAAAGGCAATGATTGATTGGCTTAAGGGCAGGAGAGAGGAAGTAAAGTCATTGAACCCTCATTCAAATACCCCCGGCAATCCTGAATTTTCAAGAGCTTTTTATTTATTGCCAGATGGTTCATTAACAGCAGCTGCTGGTAGCCATAGAATGTTGGATAGGGATTTGTTATCTGAATTTAATATTAATCCTCACTTTGTAGAGGACGGCGATAGAGTTATTTCAAATCTTGTTGGTGCTGTATCTTTATTGCTTGATGGGCCTGGAAGATTTGAGGCTATTGTAAGATACAGTCCTACACCAGCACAAGCTGGTTGGTTAAGTGAGCACATGAAGCCTGGAGCTGAACCATTTGTTAGTGGAATAACAAGTTTGAATTCTGTTGATCGTAAATTTGACAGCTATACAAAAGTTCCACAATTATTGAATAACATGCATAAAATGATGCCACAAAGCGAAGCTAATCCATCTTTAAAAGCAATTAGACCAGGTTTGTATAATAGCAATGCTCTTTGGTCCTAAATTGTTTAAAGACCCCCCTTTTTTAATTGGGGGTTTTATTTACATCAATTTGATCAGCTTCATCTCTTCTTAAAGCATAATCACAAGATCTGCAATTAACTTTAAGGGGGCCACCAAAGCATCCACAGCAAATCATTTTGATTTCAGTGCCTGGATTGAATCCAAGTTCTGATAATCTATTTTTGTTGGAGCCCCCTATTTTATTTACAATTCCACTTTCTCCACATTTAAGTTTTGTAAGCTTCATCTCAAGCTCTTACAATAACAATTTGTAGAATCTCGCAATCATCGTTGTTAAGAATTATGTTAAGTGGTTTTGCGATGTCTTCCCATTCTGTTGAGATAACTTCCCAATTATCTTTAATCAGATCTTTTGCTTTACTAACAGCTTGTGCCCATGCTGTAGCATAATTATGGCAGATTTCGCCTTCTGATACATTTCCCACTTGCAGTATTTTGTATTTAAACATTTGAGTCTCCTATTTACCAAGCCACTGTTTCAGAGTCATCAGGAAGATAGTATTTCCATACATCTTGTGATTTACCGAATAAGAATTTCGAAAAGCTTAATGATGAATTAAATTTGGGGGCTTTCGGTTGTTTCTTTAAAGTGAGTCCGCATTTATCTAATGGTTTATCACTTTTCTTTCCGTTGCATTTTCTGCAACAGGTTACAAGATTCTCCCAAGTATCTTTGCCCCCTAATCTTTTGGGAACTACATGGTCTAAAGTTAGTTCACTTGAAGAGTCGCAGTATTGGCATTTATAATTATCTCTCATGTAAACACCTCTTCTGCTAACTCTTGCAACAGGTCTCGGGCGTTTAATTTGAAATCTAAGTCTAATTACAGTTGGGATAGCAAAGTCTTCTCCTGCGCCCCCATAGATAAATTCGAAATCATTTTCTTCTTCGCCTGAGTAATGAAGGATGTCAGCTTTCTCTTTATAGATAAGTTTTATCGCACGGTAAAGGTTGCAAATGTTGAGCGGTTCATAATCGCTATTCAATACTAATACTTCTCGTGACATAGTTTATCCTCATTCCTATTATCGTGTGTACATTGATATATTTACTAGAAAAACTATTCCATGCACCTTGATTTTATAGCTTAACAAAGAAGATTTTAGTATGAAATTTTAGTACACAGACCACCTTGAAATAAAATCTTCGTTGTTGATTGAAGAAATAGCCCAATCTGTCATGAGGCCTTGGTAGATGAATTTTTTATAGATGAAATCATTTTCAAATTTCATCATAATGATTTTATCTTTATCTTTCCTGTAGATTGTTAAGCCACTTCTCAAACTGGGCGTTATTTCTTCTAGCAACATTAGTCTTGAATCATTTCATAAATTTCTTCTACCTTCTCGAAATTTATGATGTCCCAAATTTTATTTAAATATTCATCTCTCTTATTTTGATAATTAAGATAATAAGCGTGTTCCCAAACATCTATGCCAAGGATTGGAATACCAGAGCAGCCAGCGATTTTTTCGCCCATGAGAGGATTATCTTGATTAGCGGTGGAGCATACTTTTAATTTGTTACCATCTTTTACTAACCAAACCCAACCTGAGCCAAATCTATTTTTGCCAGCAAGAATCATGTCGGCTTTAAGATTGTCAAAGCTCTCGAAATCCTTATTGATTTGTTCTAATAGTTTGCCCTCTGGTTTATTTCTACCACCTGGGGTAAGAATGTCCCAATAAAGATTATGATTAATTACGCCGCCCCCATTATTTCTAACAGAGTTTTGCAATTTGGAATTTACCTTTTCCACTTGTGTCATGAGATCAAAAATATTCATTACCATTAAAAAGGGGGCGTGTTTTAGATTCTCATTTAGATTTGTTAGATAGGTATTGTAATGCTTCTCATAGTGAACCTGCATAGTTTCTTTATCTATGATAGGTTCTAGTGCATCGAATGAGTATGGGAGTTTGAATTTAGTGTGCATTTGGTTTCCTGTTTTATTTTTTTGTAATGTTTTGCATTACCTGATTATTACATCGCCAATTATTTTATTATTGGTCACAGATTTAACAGATACTAGAAACATTTCTAATAAGTCATTATCTTTTTCTAAAGTCTCAGTGTAATTAGCTTTATTTTTGAACTTTATTTCAGCAAATAAAGTTTTATTGGAGAAGTCAACAACTTCACATGATTCTACATTATCATTCTTAGTTAAAATTTTAATAAATCTGTTTGCAGAAGATAAACTTTGGAATCCTGTCAGTTCTAATGAGTAAACACTATTAGATTTTTCAATTGAATTCTGATTATAAGCTATTAATTTGTTCATAGAGCTATTTAACAACTTGTTTGTAGTTTCCTTGACAACTCGATCCATGCCCGCTTTATTTGAAATATCAATGGATGAGCCTTGTGCGCTTTCAGTATGAACAAGTTGGAAGTTTGTCATGTCAATAATTTTGATTGACATTGAAATTCTATTAGTTTGATTATTTACTCTATCAGAATCTATGATACCAAAAACAAAGTATTTTGCGTTGCCTGAGTTTTTTCTTAAGTTTAGGCAGTATGATTCCAGGGCATTGTTATTATGAAATAAATTTCTATCAAATGAAGCCCCCAAAATTATTCTAGCTTTTGCGCTTGAAAGATAGTCTACAAATACTTCTTCTGCTACTGGTGAATCTGGGAATGATACAACAAATCTGATTCCTGTTAAATCTACATTATTAATTGATAATGTTTCAGTTTTAGTAGTTTTGTATGTATTTAGATTTACGTTTCTTAATTGTGTTGATAGATCTTTGACAGCCAATTCAATTGAGTGATTAGATGCGTTGGTAATAGCCTCAGAAAAGGCCCCTTTGTTGGAATTATTTAGTATTGCAAAGAACTTACCATCTATCTTTGTTGCAAGCCCGCTAGTGTCGTTAATTCGGCCTGTTTTGGAAGATTTACCTGTAGCTGTGGCTAGTATCGTACCATCTCGGGCGATTAATTCAACAGAAATTAAAACATCGCCTTGCATTTGGGTTACTTTGCGTCCTGCGATTCCTCCTACAATGCCAAGAACACCATTTGATTTTTCAGATTCTTCAAATTGTTGAATGGTGCCAACGATTCTAAAATCAGCTGTTCTAAGTTTAGTTGTGCCTTCATCATCAACAATCCCTTGTTGTGCCAATCTGTTTTCATCTAATAAAGAATCGATGCTTCGTCTAGTAACAACTGTGTAGCCAGCTTTCCTGAGCTTTTCTGTAAATGATGCAGCAAATGTGTTTCCGATTGTGGTTAGGTCGCCGCTCCATTTAGCTTGCAGATAGTTTTGTGTTGTCACACTGATTGGCTGCATTTTAAAAGCTTCGACAGCAATTGTTGGTTTTGTTTGCGAAAATGCTTTTGGCAACATTAGAATTGAAATTAAAATTGTTAGAATGATTTTGTACATAGTTTCACCTTTATTTCATTATCGCATCATAGGGACACAATGAGAATGTTGTAATAATAAATTTATGTGGTATAGAAATTCTATAGATCAATCAGCTAGTCTGGAAGCTAATCGTGTGTCTCAAAAGGCTTCATCAGAAAAACCAACTGACTCAAACTTTATTTCAAAACTTAAAAGATCACTCGATGCTTATCAGAAATTATTTATTGAATCAGCAAAAGCAGCGACTGCAATTTTATCTGATGCTTTACTTAGTGGCCCTCAAGATTCAATTAAATTTGTCCAAAAAATGCTAGGTCTTAAACCTGATGGAATTATGGGGCCGATGACTATATCTAAAATATGGGAAAAATCAAAAACTAGTGATGCTGAGTTTGCGAGAGCTATCCTTAATAAACAAAAAGAAATTTACTTAGCAGATGAGCAGTCTAAGATTTATGGTCAAGGATGGGCAAATAGAGTTGACAAAATAAAGGATGAAATTTCCTAATGTGGTACAGAACAGCTCAAGTAGGATCGCCTTTATTGTCATTATTATCTGATCCAACATTGAAATATTTAGGTAATTTTAAAGAACAATTTATTGAATTAGATAAGAAGATTCAAGAAAGCATAAAATCTTTAGATCCTGAACAGCAACAAAACTTTCAAAATAAATTAATAGATCTTAGAAATGATCTTTCTCAAAACTTAAATAATAATTTGAATGCACAAAATAGAATTGAAACTTGGAATAACTTGTTGGAAGAAATTCAGAATCAAAAAAATAATCAAGATGTTTTAGTCATAAAAGACTTAAGAAATATAGTTGACAATAGAACTTCTGGTTCTTTTGTAAATGATACTTATATTGATGCAGATAAAATTTTTAAGGAATATTTAGATGCTAAAACAAATTTAAACATTTTTTCAAACTTAAAATCTTCTTCAGATGTTATGGAAATTGCTAATTTTTTCTTACAAAATTCCACAGATCCTAAACTAAGTATAATAAAGAATATTTTAAATAAAGTACAAATTGATAAATGGAATAAAGTTGGAGAGATTTCTGATTTATTACTTAATTTTTATTTAAAAACAAAACTTGAACAGTTAAGAGATTTAATTTCAAGAAGAGACCCACTAACTTCAAAAGATAAATTAGCCATAGATTTTATAAATTCAAAAATTATTCTTCATTCAATGAAAATAGGAATAAATATTAATAGTCTTGCTAATAAAAATATTTTTGGACAACTTTTAGGTTCAATTGCTTCTACTGGAACAGATGGGATTGAGGGTTTACAAAATTTACAAAAAACTGATGCACAAATACAATCTCTGTTAGGTTCAGGTAATTAATATGTGGTACAAGTTAGCAAAACAATTAGAACTGCCTCAGCCAATAATGCAAAATTAGTTACATAATAATTGAATGAACCCCAATTTAACATGCTGTGAATGTGGCAGAAATTTAGAACAAATCAAGCAATACTTTATGGTTAAAGATGATTTATGGAATGAATTTGGAGCAGGCGAAAATTTGTTGTGCGTAGATTGTTTTGAAAAATCATTAGGGCGCAAATTATTATTAGATGATTTCACTTTTTGCACAACGAATGCAATTTATTTAGCTTTTAACAGAGAAAGACATTTATAAAAATAAAGGGGGGGCCGAAGCCCCCTTTATTTTTCATTGAATTCTTTTCGAATTACATAATACATTATTCCAAACATGAAAATAGAGCCAAGTGCTGTGTAAAGCACCCCAGAAATGTTTTCCATTTTTTGTCTCCTGTATCAATTGTAAGATTGGCAAATTCTCCCAATTTTCATGTCTTTAAGATCTTTAATAAGTTTATCTTCAAAAATATTCCAGCCCTCTTCGGGTAACAAATTTAAATCAAAAATGGTTTCAATCAAATTATTCTGTTTATTGAAAATACCATAATTATTTTCATTAATTTTTTTGATGTAATGATCCAATGGCCAAGTTTCATTTGTGAAAATTTGATTTTCTATTAGTTGAGTTTTTATTTCATTTAATTTCATTTAGGTATAATCTTATTATGAAAAAGTTTTCATCTGCTTTGGGTTATATTTATTCTATCATTCTAGTTTATACCTTTGTTTAATTTTGAATTTGATGTTTAATTAAATAAAGGTTTGCAATTCTATTAAAGTTAATTTTTCTAAATATGTGGTACACTAATAATTCAAATGATAGGTTTGGCATCAATGTCAATGAATCAAAACTCTCAATAGCTCTAAGAAAGGTAGTATTTACTCCTCCGTTTATTAAGTATCCAAAGCGAAAGTATGATCCACAAACAAAGCTTCAAGCTGGCTATCATATAACGCAAATTGATGACAAATACATTGGGGCCTTTAATGGCTCTTATCTTCTGATGGTTATGCCAACTACTCATCAAGGTGTCAAGATAGACCCTAAATTAATAAAAAACGCCTCATATACAAAAGATTCGTATATGTTCTATTACCCTAGTAAATCTGGCGGATTGATTGCTTGTATGGGGAGGATTGATCAAGATGGAATTAGAAGTGAGTATAACTTTAACGATATCAGAAACAAAGTAGTAAGAACTGATTTACGCGCTGATGCTGACAGAATGAAAGAGCAAGAACAAAAATTAAACTCGATGTATTTTCAATTTGTCACTCTAGCAAATAATTTAGCAAAACAAGGATTCAGCAAAAATAAAATAAAAGAAGATTTGTATTTTAAAATTTCAAATTTAGTACAAACTGGGCAAATTGATGAGCAAACTGGCATGACTTTAAATTCTTGGTTAGGCAAATTAGAATCATTAGATACAAGATCAGTTGAAGAAAAAGCCGAAGCAGTTTTTAATGATTTAAATAATAAAATAGATGACCCTAACATTAGTACAAATGATTTATTGAAAGAAATAGATAATAGTATTTTGACTGATCAACAAAAGAAAGATTTGCAATATAATTTGAGTAAACATCCTAAAAAATCATAAAATGTAATTAATAATTCTTCTGTATCTGTTCAATGCTGTAACTATCATTGGTCTGAATTCTTTGGCTTGTTGTTTTGTTTGTCTAGTCAAAGACACACCTAAACCTGCCAAGCTGTTATTACAAATTTCAGCTACTTTTCTACCAATTGATACATTCTCATTTGGCAATGGATCTTTACCTTGTTCCAAATAACTATACAATGTATCTAATTCAGTAAGTCTTGCTTGGTAATCAGGGCTATTTTGAAGAGCATTAACATGCGAATCACGAATTTGTTTTACTCTATTATTATTTACATAAACATCTCTGATTTTATAATTAACTTGTCTCAATTGTTCCATCAAAGATTCAATTTGTTCTGAATCTTTTGATTTTGTAACAGTGTCATTCCAGTCATAGTTTGATGCTTCAATTTTACTCTTATGTTGTAAAGCTCTGATTCTTTTGTTTAAATCATCAGACTGTGCTTTTAAAACTTTATATTCATTGTAAAGTGATGAAACTAAGCCTTGATAATCTGAGTTTTCAGGATTAGCATAGTTTTGATAAAACTGTGCGATTTCACCAAATTTGAATTGTAATTGGAGCATAGCAGCTCTAACAATACCTTGCTCGGGTGATAATTTATTTGTTCTTTGTTCAATTGCATCGTAAGTGCCTTGATCAATTTTGCCCTTATTCTCGGAAAGCCATCTGTCTACTAATTGTTTAGTCTTGCCCCCCTTAAATATAATTGATTTAGCTTCCAATTGATTAATTAATTTGAGGGCATTTGCTCCAGCGGCGAAATCATCTTTTGAAATAAAGATAACATCATTTCCAGAAAGAACAGCTTGGAAAGGTTCAAGTTCTTCTTTCATTGATGTTTTGGATTCATAATCTGAACCATACCAGCCAAAGTATTCACCCACAAACACAACCTGGGATTCAATTATTGGCGAGCCATCTTTATTCCAACCACGAAGAACTTCACAAGGTAATAGAAAGTCACACATAAACTCTGTGTTAATTGTTTTAGAGCCTTTTTTAGCTTTGGCTGAAGGCATTTTAATTTCAGCTGGTAAAGGCTGAAGATCTACAGCTCTAAAGATTGATAGGATTTGCCTCTCAGCTTCAGATCTGGTATCTAAGCCATAATCAGGACCAAATACCTCATCTTCTAATACTTTGGCGCCTTGTTTCTTTTTGAAGAATTCTTTATAGTTTAATTCCTTGTCAGGAATTTTTGCAAACTCATCGGCTAAATTTGGATAGCCAGCAGTTTCAAGAAGTTTGTGGAAATTTTGCCTTCCAACTTTAGCATAGTATTCATTCACAAGCATTCTGACATCTGCGTGGTCATCTGAAGATGAAAAATCTGCTAAAAGTCTAGCTCCAGCTTCATCATCTGTTATGTTGTTTGAGGATAAAATACTTTGAATGTAATTAACTAAAGCAGGTAAATTAGCGTCTTGCGCCTCAGAATCTTTTTTACCCTGGCCAGAAAATGGTAGAAGCAATCCTCTCATAACACCAGAGGTTGGGTTTTGTATTCCTAAATCATTCCAGTTGATAATTTGCATTCTAGAATTGGGATTTGATAGATTATAATTTTCAATTTCTTTATTGGCCTTACGAACAAATGTTGAAATTGTATTAATGAAGGTTTCATTCAAAGCTGTGATTTCTGCTTCAGTCATTGATTCATTTGGAACAAAGTCAGGTTTAATTTGTTCAATGTAAGACAAACACTTAGCAAGAACTTCTTCTCTAAAGTTGATACTTTGTTCCAATTGTGCATTACTGTCTTGTGTAGGTGTAATTTCTGCAACAGGCGCTGGCATTTCGGGCGCGTCGTTTGACACGGCAGGAGCAGAAATCAAACTAGCATCAGGTGCAAACTTAAAATGCTCAACCTTATCTTCACTTAAAATTTTGTACTTTTTATACCAAGACATAATTGCTAAATTCCCAATAGTTAGTTATCTTTATTATTATCAGAATTATTTGAATTGACCTTAAAGATGCTGAAAATCTTATTGAAAGGTGAATTTTCTGTAGCCACAACTTCTTCCTTAAAATCATAAACCTTTTGCTCATCTTGTATCGGATGTATGACTTTAGGAGATTCATCTACAATTTTTTCAATGGTTCTGTTCATGAAATCTTCTTCAAATTTCTTGGCAATGTCATAGCCTGTAGTTTGGCATGAACAGAAATAAACTACTGAATTTCTAATCAAAGAAGAAACCCCTTTAAATTCATTTCCTCTTAAATCAAGTAAGTAGTTATAGAATTCTTGCGCTGCTGCTTTGGTGTGGAAATTTGCAACGTACTTGATCAGTTCATCTTCTCTGCCAGAAACTTTGTAAACGGAATCTTCTGTATGAGTATTTTTTTCAATGTAGAATAACTTCATTAATTCTAGACCAGAGTCATAATCTGAAGAAATGACTAGAGCGTAGCCTGAGTTTAAGCTGTCACAATAGTGGAAATGGTCAGAGGTTTTATTTAAATCATTAACAAAGATTCTGAACTCATCAAAATCAAGATAGTTGATTTTAAAATTGAACTTATAGATTTTAGATTTGATAGAAGTTACATACATTATTTAAATACCTTTTTTATTCTGGAATGATTAATATTTATACCACAAGATTAAAGCCCCCTTATAAAAGGGGGCTTTGTTTTAGGCTGTTTGCAGAATTAATCTTTTATGACTATCAATAATTCGCTTGATTCCTCGGTTGGCTGAAATAACCTTGCCAGTTGTTGTGTTCAAGGCATCGGCTGTTTCTGGAATTGTGCATTCTAATTCCCAAACATAATAGAATACATCCTTTTGCATCTGGTTGAATTCACTTTTCATCTTATCTATTTGTGCAAGATAAGTGATAGTATCTGCGGATTGTGCGCTAGAATCTTCATACTCTTGCAGTCTGGATGTTTCTTCGCCTGTGGAGTTGTAATAAGGGTCACAAAGGGTCAGGAAGGTTGGAAGGAGTGCTTCTACTTCCATTTTCTTTGCATCGATTGCTTCTGGAGTATCAAGGCTCCATTTATGCTCAAAGTTTGCCTTCTTGACAGGGTCATTGTCATAACCGCCCATGTAATACACACGGAACTCGCGCATTTGTGATGGGCATTTAACGAATGATTCTTGGTCTGCCTGGGTGAGCATTTCAAACTTTACAGTTGAGTATACATAGGTGGAAAGTTTGGCTTTTTTATTAGTGAAATCGAATCTCTCGTAGGCTACCATTGCAGCGATTCTAGCGATTGAAAGGCAATCTTCAACAGAACCCATGTAAGGTCTTTTTGCCAGAAGCTTCGTTGCTAAATTGCGAAGCATGTTGTCGTGGCGATTGAATAGTTCTTGAAGAACATTGTCGCCATAGGAAGTACCCTTGTTGGTTCTGTAAAGCTTCAAAAGTTCATTGTCGGAAGACTTCTTGATAGCGATGGGCGACAGTTTGCGGTTGGTTGATGTAAGCATAGTATAAATTCCTTCTTGTGCTTTGAATGAAATTGCCTCTTGTCAAATGAGACTTTGTGGTTGCACATTATAATAGGTGTGGTTTGCTTTTTTAGTATAAAAGTTAGATTATGTCCAATCCTTTATCCTTGAAGAATTTGCGGTCCACATTTGGGAACCCTGTTATTTGAATCAAATTTTGGGGGCCATCATGTATTTCGACACTTTGATCTATTTCAACTGAGTGTCTAGGAATGCGAGATTCTCCTCTATTATTTATACAATTAAAATGGAATTGTTGATTGCTTGAGCCAGATAAAACATTGTTATTTTTAAGGGATTCTTCGTATCGTCCGTCGATAAGTAAATCTACTAGAGGGACAATGTGAGCAAGGAGTTTGTCTTCATGGTTTTCAATTTCTTCCATGGTATAACCAGTGAAAAGAATGATACCATCGGGAAGTTGATCCATCAAATTATCATTGATAATTTTTAATAAATAAAAGAGGGATTCGGACTGCTCCATTGGATCGCCCCCTGTTATTGTAATTCCAGTATTGTGTGTTAATAATGTTTTAATCAACTGGTATGTTTCATACACAGATGCATTTAGTCCGCCTTCATTTGTCCACGTTTCAGGATTAAAGCATCCTTTGCATGCTTTAGAGCAACCCTGGGTCCAGATTACAATTCTAGATCCAGGGCCGTTCACTTTTGATTCAGACAAAATGCTGTGTATTTTAATTTTAGCCATTGTTTCGCTTAAGCAACCCTTTAACACTGTCAAACTTAGAGTTAAATTGTGAAATTTGCTCACTGATTCTGCCTACATAGGGGTGTAATGATGATAAATCATTCCCAATAGCCTCATCAATAAGTTTATTTACATTTTCACCAATTCTATCTATGTTTCGGAGGGTGGACAATAAATCTGATTCAAAATTTGAAGCGTTTCTTTTTGCCCTTCGAGAAAGAATTTCTTTTTTCAAATATTCATGATTTCTCACAAAAGTGCGAAGACCATTTGGTTCCGCTAAATTTGGGTTATCTGAAATGTGAAATGCCTTGATCGTTGCCATTATTTCCTCCTTGGTGGTAGTGAGTTCTCCTTTATTTCAAAATAGCCATTGTAGATGAAATCAGTCAAACTACTATAACCACTATAACTTACTGCTGATGAGATACCGCCCCAAAGGTCGGAAACAAGCCTGTCCAATGCAAGGATAGGATCTTCGATTTTAAATTCTTTGCCTTCTGAATGCCTTGAAGCTATACCAGTAGCAAGAATTTGTTGTTTTTCCGAAGCTCCACCCCAGTATGTGCCATCTCCGTGGAGGTTTGTTTCTGCTTCGAATGCTCTTGCAAAGTACCCTCCCATAATGATGGCATCTGCACCAGCCCCAAAAGCCTTAGAAGCGTACCCACTATTCTTTATACCGCCATCCGCAACAATACGGACATCTGCATCGCAAATTTCTGACAAAATAGGGTTGTTGAAATCATATTTGCACTCTGGCTTTACACAATAATCAGCGTAATCAGCGCATTCTATAATTTCAGTAATTTGCCCCCTATTGTAACCTGTTGAGTCGTTTGTAGCACAAGGAGAACCTCCAGCAATGCCTACACGAATATAGATTGGGCATTTCAAATGGTAAAGTTCTTCTACTATGTTAAAAACTCCAAGATCTGTATGAACATTCCCAACCATAATATTGTCAATTTGGGCAATGTTTTTGATGCGCCTAACAGATTCGCCAATAGCTTTATGCATGTACCCATTTGCCATGTCAATAAGCCAGTTTGTGACTCCTGCTTTAGCGAGCATTTCTACTCGTTCAAAATCATTTAAACCCACTGACACAAATACATTAGATGTATCTTTCAGCGATTTGAAAATTTCAATTTGACCTTGAGGGGAACCCCAGTCCCTATGGTATTTATTATGCGTTTGGAATCTGTGAAGACAAACACCGAGTCCCAGCTCATTAGCTTTTTGAGCTAATTCAATTCCTACAATGGCTTGCATCGGGCTTACATAAATTCGGTTTAGCTCAACAGGAATTTTCTTTCTGGAAAGAGCACCCAGTGGATTTTCTGGATCTAAAACAGTTGGTCTAGAAAGCAGATTGACATCGTTATAATAAATAGATTTCTTTTCTGTAAATACTGGCATAATTCTTTCCTTTAAATGAATTCAAAACTATTATTGGTTGTTATGATAGGCGAGGACATCACATAGGCATAAAAAAACAGCTTTATTTAATACTTGGTCTTCGGCGTAACTTTCTTCGCCACTGTAGTTGATAGACACAGAATAGCTGCCTTCGCATTGTTTGATTGTCCACAGCCAACCTTTTTGGCCAATGTAATCAACAGCAAAATTCAAAGCTTTACTTTCTGAATAATTGGGGAAAGAAATTCCACTGAGTTTATTGAGTAAGTCGTGATCAAAATCATCTTCAGTATCAAACCATGGTGCCATAAGTTTACCTCTTGTGTTTAAAGAGAACTAAAGCTTTTTTAGTATAGTTTATAATCCTGACAAATTTTGAAAACCATAGGTTACATAACGCTTCGTAATAAAATAAAACAATAGCTCTCATTCAAAAATAAATCCTGGGGAGGTACCTAAATGAATAAAGCTATTGTTTTACTGTGTCTTTTATACATAATTGTAAGCTCAGTTAAGGCACAAAAGCCACCAAGCGTTAAAAATTTTTCGACCCAAGTGGAATTGTGTTATTGCGTTGGCACTCCTTCAAATTATCACGTCAAAATGCGTTGGGATTTAATACCCAAGTGCACTAGATACAATATTTATAGAGTGGGGCAGGGCGTTAAACCCAATTATAACAAACCATACGCAAAGCTCACAAATAATGAAAACATTTTCATTGACAGAAATGTTAAATACCAGCAAAAGTGGGATTATTATGTTGCTGGTGTTGTGCCAAGTGGTTATCTTCAGATGTCTGCTAAATCCACTGCTGTTATTCCATTATTGGTTTTAAAGAATCCTGAAGCGCCTACGAATCTTAGAACATTTGGTTTTTGGGATGGCGGCCCCTTTGATGTTTTACAATGGGAACCAAGTCCTGGCGCTGTATCTTATAACATTTATAGATATGATAACAAAATTGGCTCATCTAAAACCAACTCATTCAATGTAAATAAACTTATTTATCAAGATCACTGGACTTACACAGTCACAGCAGTAGATAAATTTGGTTTAGAATCTTTGCCCTCTAATTTGGGTATGGCAAGAGGAGAGTATGCTCCTAACTACAATTTTGGATGGAGAACAAACCCTCCATCAACTCCTGGAAAGTATGCTGTAAATCCTGAATGGAACAGAGGCAGGCCTAGAAACTTTATTAAGTGGCAAGATCAACAAGTTTGGGGGCAAGATGCTCCAGGTGCTTATAATGTTTACAAAGACGGAGTTAAAGTTTGTTCTGGGCTTTGGTCTCAATATTACATAGATACCAATGTCGTTTCAGGCAAAACTTACAAATATCAAATTGGTTCAGTGAATAGAGATCAATTCAAAGTTCAAGAAACATTAGGTCCAATTGTAGAAATTACAACAGCATTTGGCCCCAAAGATTTATCTCCTACACCAATTAACATTACTATGAATGAACCAAATGATGACAGTATTGTAGTGAAGTTTGATTATGTGCCTGGTGCTTTAGATTATAGAGTTTATGTAGAAGGAAACCCTAACACTGTAAAATATTCTTCTGGTTTTAACATGGTTGAAATGAATGGTTTAGTTTCAAACCAGTCTTATAATCTTATTGTTGAGGCTTTAGATAAAATGGGGCCTTATCAGAAAATCGACGGCATTATTGGCCCTGGTGCAAGTGGACCAAATGGAGAAGTTCACGCGGCAGTTAATGGTCATGGCGATCCTTCCAATGAACCAAATGTTATTGCAAGATCAAATCCATACAGGGTAGCTACAGTTCAAAGAAAATTAACTGGAGAACAAGTTTTCTTTGACAACTTTAGAGATTTTCAACCTATAACTCAGCTGCCTACAAAACAAGACATATTTGATTTTAGATTTGGTCCTAATAATCAATACAAAAACGAAGCTTATTTATTGATGAAATGGTTTGAGAATGATAAATGGAATTTCTTTTTAGATGATTTGGATACAAACCATTCTACTGTATTCTTGATGGGATCTCACTTTATGGACACTATTTATGATGGTGCTTCATTACCTAGACCTGGTTGGGCTCACTTAAGTAATGGTGTCATGTTGATGTCTCCAAAGAAAACAGCTAATATTGCTGGAGATAAGGTATTACACGTTACATTTGAAGTTGACCCACACTTTTCAGGAAGACGATGGTGTGACGTACTTTTATTACCTGCTGGAGAAACTGTTTATTCTGGTAAAGCAGCAGATAAAATTGCTATGAATACTAAATCTGGAAAATTATTCAGATGGGCTATTAATGCTGGTGGTCATACTATTAATGTTGACACTGGCTATAATCCTGATGGTTCAAGAAAATCTTATTCAGTGCCAGTAAAGTTTGCTGATAGAGGTAGTATTTATTCTTACCCAGCTCCTTATAGAAATATTAATAATCTAACTGAATATAAGGTTGGTACATTTGTTGCTAATTCTGTAGTTCAAAATGGAAATGATGTTAATGTCAAACTATCATCTAAGTTTTTTGATGGCAATAGGTTTCCATCTTTCAATTTAGAATCAAACTATTCTCCAAAATCTGGCTGGATTAGATTTGCAGAATTTGGTGGTGCCGCTGAATATGAATGGACACCTCAAACATTCAAGATGATTGATGACATCGATTTTAATCCTAATCATTGGTGGATTAAGGATACATCAAAAGCTTCATTGATAAAATTAATGGATGCTTATTCAACAAATCGCGCAGGAGCAATTATTTACAGATCAACTAAAAATGCTGTCACTGGTAAATATGAAGGTGAAATTTTCTTTAGACCAAGTGTTGACAGAAGAGATTTTCCATTAAACAGAACATGGCAAGGATTAGACAGAAGAGTTCAATTTGATTTATATGTTTCGAAAAATAGAGTAGTAGTTGTTGAAGATGGATATTTAGTTGCTGATTCTCCATTGCCTGTTGATTTCCCATTTGAAGAAATCAATGTCAATTACACTCACTTGATTTATCACACATATAATGAAATTGGTGAACAAAGAACTTGGAATCCTGATAATGCATATTGGATTAACTTCAGGCCTTTTGCTGATGAAAGACACTGGGACAACATGGGGTTTGAAGTGCTTACAGGCTTCCCTAATGTAAAATTGTTTTAGATAATAGTTTTCTTTTTAATGAACTGACAAGAAATACTTGTCAGTTCATTTTTGTTTAATTAGACAGGTTTGATGTATTCAATAAACTTAGCCAAGTATGCAGATAATTTTGCTACAGTTGGTGCCTTTAGCATAAGTTTATAATCGATAATAGCCTTGTTGTATAAATCAGCTCTAAATTTAGCAATTTCTTTGCCTGACAATGCTGAAACTTCACTTATGTCTGTATATTTTGCATCAATCTCAGCAATATCTACAAGCTCTAAATTACCTACAGCAGTGTCAAAATATTGCTTTGTTTCTTCATCTTGAAGAACATCATAAGCGTCTATAGAGGCTTTGATATAAATCTTCAAATCTTCCTTTAACAAAGTTAATGAATGATTAAGTTTTGTATCTAACAGGCTATCGACTTCTGTTTTAGTGATTGAATCAACAGGCTGAGGAGTAGGAATTGGAGTAGGTATGGGTTGCGGGTTTGGCTGTGGAACTGGCTGAACTGAAGCGCCTTCATTGATAAAATTACCACTATCCCAAATTTGCATATCCTTAGCTTGCATTTGACCTGTGGCTGTCAATTTGACATTGGCCAAATTACCATCTTCAACCATTGGGCAGGCGTCTTCCCCAGCTCTTGTCCAAGCCCAAGTGGCGAATCCAATAAAGTTTGGATATAATTTTGAAAGCTTTTGCATTTCAATATTAATACCCTTTTGCCATTCAACGTCACCACAGCCATACTCTTCAATAATAACTGCTACACCCTTATCTAAAATAGGTTTTAGATTTGGAATTACACTGGCGGCATCATTATATGCATGATAAGCGTATGCATCAACCAATTGTGAATCAATCAAATCATTTGCTTCTGGAGTGGTGTTCTCTTTTGACCACTTAGATGTTGGGCAAATAAGAAAAGCATCTGAATCAATAGAGCGATAAATTGTTGCTGCTTTCTGGAGAATAGGCTTGCATAAACTCCAATCACCAATGTCGTTAGGTTCATTTGTAAGACAAACCCAGACTGGTAAACCCTTCCAGTTATTTGCCATTAATTCAATAAGTTTATAGAAACCTTCTGATTTATCATGTAAATCATTCCCAGTTGGGATATGCTGAGGTCCAACAATAACATGGCAGCCAGCACTTAGCATTTTACCAATTGTGTCTTGAATTCTATTTCTGTAAATCTTATCAGCAATATATTTGTCTGGATTGAACAAAAATCTTAAAAACTTATGCCCAAGAAACTTTAATGAGCTAAAATATCCAGTTCTATTGAAATCAGGCGCTTCCGACCATAAATATTGGTTGCCATAATTGCCGCCTCTGATAGCTGTGATTGCATTAGCTCCAGTTGTGCCTTCATAAATATTAAAAGTTGTGCCATCAATTTTTACTAACTGTCCATCACTTACTCTTAATCTTGGTGGCAATTTAGAATCTGGGCATTTTGTAACCCAGCTATCCCCGCCAACTTGAATGTTAATACCTGGCCATACCCAGTTTTGAAGTTTCCAATTGTAATCAAATAAACCAAACTGTAAATTGTGGATACCACTTACACTTGGATAATCAAATACTAGTTCGCCTTCTGAATACCAATATGGGTCTGGGCCTTCAGCCACTTTTGTTACGCCATCTGGAAGAACATCAGAACCATTCTTTCTTGCATAAGCAATCCAAGGCTGCTGAAATAGTGACCCGCCTTTTCCCAACAAGAACCATCCACCCCAAGTGGTAAATGTTTTAGGTGGCATTTTGATTACATAAGGAATATGCAATTTGCCATCTGGGCCTGGATCTTGAATTTTATCGGCTAAAATTTCTACAAATGGAGCCTTGACTCTCTTTTGTTTAGTAAGAATTTCAAATGAAACATTTTCAGCCATCTGGTCTGCAAGCACTGTCCAATGGTTTGTAAAGAAAATAAATCTAAAACTATCATATTTTCCAACATCAAATGTACTGACATCAAAGTTAAATGTTTGAGTTTCTCCTGAAAACAAACTAAATTTAAAATATTTTTTAGCTGCATCGTCATTCGGAACCCAATTGATCCATTGCTCTGTGGTTTGTCCAGTAGTTGGATTAGTATAGGTTCTTCTCATCCAAACTTGACATAAATCAGCATCAATTGGCGCTGATGGGTTTGTAGTTCTGATCTTTAAATTTACATCGCCAAGATCTACAGCTGGAATTAATTCAAGCTTCTCAAAAAAAGATGATAATGAAGCTACTTCAAAATCTTGAAACTTACTCTTGTTTACCTTGTCAACTAAGTTGAAATCTTCTTGTAATTCTTGTACTGGCTTGAAAAAAATTTCACTAATTTCTCTGCCCTTTTCTCGAACCTGGTCAAAATCGCTAGGTAGTTTTTTGTTAAAAAAATTAAACATTTTTTCTCCTTAAGTCATAAAACTTGTGTGGTGATAATGTAGTTATAAATGTTTTTAAATATTTTTTCATGGCAGCATTAATTATGCATAATAAAATCAAAACTTTATTATGTGCTTCATCCCAATCCCAGAAGAACCCTAAGGATTTGAAGTGCTTGCAGGATTCTCTAATGTTAAATTGTTATATATCACGATAAGGGGGTAAGCTTGAAATACAGGCCCTCTTTTGTACAAAATTATTATGAATGTAGTTATTCCGATGGCTGGTGCAGGAAAGAGGTTTTTGGATAATGGTATCTCAACTCCAAAGCCTTTAGTAGATGTATTTGGAAAATCAATGATTCAGAGAGTTGTTGAATCCTTAGACATTGAAGGCAATTTCATTTTCATTGTAAGAAAAGAACATTATGATGAATTTGATTTGAATTCTATGTTGAATAAAATCGCGCCAGGATGTTCAATAGTAATTGCTGATGAATTAACACAGGGGGCAGCTTGCACAGTTTTGCTTGCTAAAGATTACATCGATAACAACAGCCCCCTTTTAATTTGTGATTCTGATTCTTTGGTTTATTTTGAGAAAAAACTTCTCAATAATTATTTGATTGACGGTGCTGTTTTAACATTTAAAGATACTAAGCCTTCTTGGTCTTATGTTGAAGCATCAGGCAACTTACAAAGAATAAAGTCAGTGCAAGAGAAAAACCCAATTAGCAACTATGCTTCATCTGGTAGATATTATTGGAAGCATGGCAAGGAATTTGTTTACTACGCTGAAAAAATGATACAAGAAGACTTGAGAGTAAACGGTGAATTTTTTGTATCGCCAGTGTACAACTTGGCTATTGCTCAAAACAAATACATAATGAACATTATGGTTGATGATTTCTTTAATTTGGGAACAGTGGCTGATTTAAATGAATATGTTGCCAAAATTAGCAATAGTAATTTTTGATCTTCTAAACGATCGGGATAGAATTAAATTTCAAATCTCACTTCTTTCAAATACAAAATCATTTGAAAGAAGCTTTTTCTTTTTTGGGAAGAATGATAATTACAAATCTTACAACATCAATTTTAGTAAACATAATTTTGATTTTGATTTTAAAATTAATATTTTATCATTTTTATATGACACAAATCATTTTGATTATTACATTATAATCTCGCCAAGAATTTTATTGAAGTCAGAAATTAAGCTTGATAATTTTAATGTTTCAAAAATAAATGTTTTATTAAAACAAAACTTTTTAATACTTTTTCACAAAGATCAAAAATTAAATTTTATTGATGCAGTAAATTATTTACATAATGAACCTCTACTCTATGATTTTAATTTCTTAACATCAAATAAAAACATTTGTTATTTTGAAAACTTAAATTATAGTGTACTAAGTAAATTTCAAACCTTTTATGACAGCCGCTTAGTAGGTGAAAAGGGCATTGAAAAAATTGGTGTTTGCTTCACGGGCATTTCTCACGATGATGGAAAGTATTTAAGTGGTTGGAGTAAAAAATTCAAAAGATCATTTGTTTTTACTTATGAAAATCATTTTGAAATGATTATAAATCCATTTAATGAAAACTATTCAGTTAAAACATACTTGACCACATACGATTCCGAACACACAGATTCATTGCTTAAAATTTATAAACCCTCTTCTTATTTGATTCTAGATGGGTTGGATCATACAATGAGATCCACTTACATCAAGTCAATTCAAAACCTTATAATGACAGCCGATGATGTTGATTTTTTTATCTGCACTCGTTTTGACATCAAGTTTTATGACAAGCTAGTGAATTGGAATTTTGATTATAATAAATTCAATTTTCTATTTAAAGAAATTTGGGGTTGTGAAAAACAAATAGAAATCACTGATGTTTTGTTTGCTATGCCTGGGCGATTTTTACAACCATTTCTTAACGCAATTATTAAAGCTGATAAAAAGCCAAGAAGAGAAGAATGCACAGGGGAATTGCATTACATCTACGATTACATTGTAGGAGAAATTGGGAAAGATAACATTCATTTTATTTGTGACGAGTATCAATCAACAGCAAATGCGATAGGAGAAAAACAAAAATCAAATACCTTCTTTTATTTGTGCAGGGAGTGATTGATAAACAACTATAATAGAACTATTAAGGAGTTTTCAAAGATGAAAATTTATACAATTATTGGTTTTTTAACAGTCTTCGCAGCTATAGCCAACGCACAAACAGTAAAAATTGTTTCTGATGAAAAAACTAATAGCTTGATTATCAAAGCGCCTATTGCAATTCAAAAACAAATCGAGCAACTTGTTAGAGACCTCGATAAAGAAAATAATGAAATGACTGAATTAAAAGTGATTCAGCTCGTTTATTTGCAAGCTTCAGAAATAAGCCCAGCTATGCAAAATGTTATGAATAACTACAAGCCAATTCCTATCAAATCTTCCCAATTTGAAATTACTAACAATAATTGGAACAACAATCTACATGGTTTGGTTTTAGCTGATGATAGAACAAATAAATTAATAATAATCAGTGACAAAACTACTGTTTCGAACATAGAAAAAATCGTCAAAGACTTGGATAAAAAAGTAAACATTTCGAATAGTGCAACGATAACTAAATTGAAGAATGCTAATTCTGCAACGATTAGCGAAATTATAAATAACATTTCAAGAAGGTAAAAATGACAGAAGAAGCCCCCATTTCATTAACAGATAAAGCAGTAGAGTATGTAAACAACATTATTTCTGATACAAATAGTGCGGGCTTGCATCTAAGAGTTTATGTAGCCGGTGGAGGCTGCTCTGGTTTACAATACGGCATGGCTCTTGACGAGATGGTTGATGTTGACGATGAAGTGTTTGAAATCAAAGGCTTGAAAGTCGTTTTGGGAGCCATGGACATTAAATATCTCAGCGGTGCAATTGTAGATTATGTAGATGCTGCGATTGGCGGTGGTTTTAAAGTTGAAAATCCAAACGCTGTAAAAGCCTGTGGCTGTGGAAGCTCATTCTCTGTAGAAGATGATGAGGCCGGTAAAACAATCACAGGGGGCTGTGGCTCTTGTAAATTTTGAAATTAATTTTTTAAATAAACTCGGTACGTTTGTATCGAGTTTATTTTTTTGACAGGGCTTCTTCAGTGTGCGACTTAATATAAGTTTGGAGAGATGAATAATGTCTTGCAAATGCCAAATTATAGAAAAAGAAAATAATAGTTGGATAATTGCTGTATCTGAATGTATTGATGGCTATCAATGCTTCGGACCTTTCACAAATAAGCACGAAGTGGATGCTTACCTCAAACAATACCTGTCAAAATTCAAAATTATCACAGAGTATTATGATTTTGAACACCCTGAAACCAAGTTCATACTAGACTCAATCAAAACGCCCCCTTATAAAAATAAATACTGGGACTTTGAAGATTACAAGGTAATGGCTTGGAGAAATGCTGGTTTCAGAAGTAGAAGGTAGCGAACTGATTTTCAGGTTTTTGACCCCCAATATAGAGGTATATTATTAGTATATTAATATCTATTGATAAGTATTTTTACGCACGATAATCAAACGTAGAAAGGTTTTTGAATATGATTAAGATTGATGTTGTGCTTGGTCTTCAGTATGGCGATGAGGGCAAAGGTAAGATTACTAACCAAATGGCAGGTAGTGGCAAATACACTCATGTTTTAAGATACAATGGGGGATCAAATGCTGGCCATACTATTTATGTTGATGGTAAAAAGGTTGTAACACATTTAGTACCTTGCGGCATTTTTCATGGCATCCAATCTGTTATTGGACCTGGATGTGTAGTGCATCTAGATAAATTCCTTCAAGAGCTTGAATACCTCAAAGATTTAGGTTATTTTACCAACCTTGTCAAAGTAGCTTACAACGCACACATTGTTACAGATGAACACATAGAAGAAGATTCTAAAGACACCAAAATTGGCACAACAAAAACCGGCAATGGACCTTGCTATAGAGATAAAGTTATGCGCGTTGGTAAAAGAGCTGAAGATGTTCCAGAACTTTCTAAAATGTTAATTGACATTGCTGATCATGGTGAGGAATATAAAATTCTAGCCGAAGGTGCTCAAGGTTACTGGCTTGATATTGACAATGGAGACTATCCTTATGTCACAAGCAGTTCTTGTGGCATTGGTGCTGTTTTAAATAATGGATTTTCGCACAAGACAATCAATTCTGTAATTGGTGTTGCAAAAGCTTATTCTACTTATGTTGGAGCTAAGAGCTACCAAAGTGACGACCCTAGATTTGAATTAATCAGAAAAGAGGGTCAAGAGTTTGGAGCAACTACAGGCAGACCAAGACAGATACAGTGGCTTGATATTGATGAAGTATTGATAGCTTGTATCAGGAATGGTGTGGATAAATTAATCATCAACAAACTAGATGTTCTAGATAAAGTAGAAAATAGCTGGAATGTAATGTCTCCTTGGACAAGCAGAAAAGAAATAATCTCTTTTGAAAATAAGGCTGACTTCAAATCATTTATTTTAGATGAATGTTACAAAAGTCTCCCCAACATGAAAGTTGAATTTCAGGAATCACCACTGTAATGTTTAGCCTAACATCTTTTTTAAAAGATACATTAAGTTTATTGGCAATTGTAGAACCACTGGGAGCAGTTCCAGTGTTTCTTACTTTGACCGCTTCTTATGGATTTGCAAAAAGAGAACGTGTCGCCAAGAAAGCAGCAATGGCTGGATTTTTGATTCTACTTTGTGCTTTGATAGGTGGTAAAGTTTTACTTCAAGTATTTGGAATTTCATTATCCTCTTTGCGTGTTGCTGGAGGTTTGATGTTCCTTGTCATGGGAATACAGCTTGTTATTTCAGAGCCCCCTAAAATAACAAATTCTGAAATCATGGAAGCAGAGAACCAAACTGATGTTGCAGTCGTTCCGCTTGCTTTGCCTGTTCTTGCGGGGCCTGGGGCTATGGGCGCTGTTATTCTTCTTGGTGATAAAGCAGAACCATTATTTCAAATACCAAAAGTGGGCTTAATAATAGGCATTGTAATGATGGTTTCTTATGTTTGTTTTAAATTAGCCAATCCAATTGGCCAAAAGCTTGGCGTCACAGGCTTAAACATACTTAATAGAATAAGTGGCTTAATTGTATTAAGTATTGGGGTAGAGTTTATCTTGGCTGGAGTTCACCAACTTTGGGCTAGTTATTAGATTACAATAAAAAAGCTCCTCGATTATGAGGAGCTTTTTTATTGTTTTGCAACTTAATTAGCCGGTAGTCTTATAACCACCTAAAGCCTTTAAAATTCTAATTTTAACATCGGATGTTTCCACATTTCCAGGTGTTATTGCTGGTACATTTTCTAATGCTCTAATTGCATCTTTCATTCCAACAAAATTCTTTAATTGTGATACAAAACCAGCAGGTAACCCAGCCACATACTCTCTCACTCTCATTACATAATCTTTTTTAAGAAAAGGCTCTGGAGAAATTCCATCAAGAGCTCTAACAAGAGCAGTTGCAGTGCCTGGGCCAAATAATCCATCTGCGCTAATTCCTAATGCGGATTGCACAGTTTTAGTTGCCTCTTGCATCATTTTACCATTTACTGCATCATAATTAGCTTGTGCAACCTTGGTAAAAATATTATCAAGTTTATCAGCTTCTGTTCTGAAGCCTTTGCTTTCTAATGATGTGATTACTCCGTCAATTTGTGATAAAACAGTTTTCATAATTAGTTATTTTCCTATTGTTCGTATTCTTTGTTTAAAGCACTAAATTCTGCAGTGTACTTTTTTCTTAAGTTAATGTCTTTCGTAGATTCAAATTTCTTAATAAGTTCTTTCATTTTTTTCACAAGTTCTTGTTTTTTTGCTTTTCTTATAGCATTTTTAAAAGTTTTAAAAATAGCAATTAATTCTCCTATAATTTCCGCATTACCAGGCTTATTACTCCAATTTACATAACTTTTATAATCTACTGATGGAACTCTTCTTACAGCATCATCGAATTTATTAAACACATCGGAAACTTTATTATTTGCCCTACCACTTATCTGGTTTTCTGAATCAATTCCCAAGTATAAGTATGTTATTGTTGTGTGTAAAATTTGTTTAATTTTTGGATCTCTAACCTTATCAAGCGTAGCTGAATTAGCTTTATTAAAACTAACTAAATCTATTACTTCAGTAGAACTACTTAACATTGCTGCATTTTCCCAAACTTTTTTTGCTTCTTCTTTACCGCCCTTAAATCCTGAAAGAACAAAACCCAAGTTTTCTAAGTTGTCAGGATTAAAAATCAATAGCGCAGTATCTATTAAGGTGGTTACTGCAAATGCTCCTGGAATGAATGACGCTACAGAATTTGCAAGTCTTATAACTTCAAATTGGGTTCTTGAATTTAAACTAGCGATTTGTTGTTCTTTTGATTCAAACGTATCTTTTGTATCAACTTTTGAAGATTGAAGTTCTTTTATTTTATCTAAATTATTTTTGATGTCTTTTAAACTTGACAATATAAAAGCTGCATTCAAAGCTTTAAATGCTAGAGAAAATTTTGGAATTTCAGTTTTAAGAGAACCTGTATTTTTTAAAATGGGCTGTAAGTTTTTATTTGCTATTTTTGACAAATTTTTATTAGAATCAATTATTTGTTTAATTTGCTCAAGTTTTTTAATGTAAAGGTTTGTAGAAACCAACCAAGATTTTAATTTATCAAGATAGGGCTTTAAAACACTTGTTGTGCCAACAAGTAAAATAATACCACTGATTGTTTTAATTGCTTCATCTAAAACCCAGTTATCTTGGCGAAGCTGAGTAAGTTGATTAGAAATTTCGCTCATGTCATTCTGAAGTTTTTCTTTATCAGAACCCTGTAGCAACCTAAACCCGGATGAAAAATCCAAGGCAAATCTTTTTTGGTTTGGTTTAAATCTTCTAGACATAATGTTTCCCTACTTTTAAATTATAAAATATTAATCCTAAAACCTTGGAAATAAAAGGTAAAAATACATCAAACAAGTACAATAATATTGTAAGAAATCAACGCCGACTCTTGCTGTTCATAGATGAGTAATTTTTGAAAGGAGAGAAGGCAATGAATATAGTTAAAGATTTTGAAAAGTTATTTGATGAAGTTTTTAGTTCTATTTTTAAATGGAACCAAATTTGGGAGTAGTTGTTTTTTAAAAAAGGGGGCACCATTGCCCCCTTTAGTTATTTTAAGGAAAAAATAAAGTGGACCAAAAAATAAATTCAAAAGCTTTTATTTTTTATTTTATGTTTTTATTAATTGGAGTTTGTTTTGGCTTTGTTTTAGGTAATAATCAAAGACCAGAAACTAATACAGAGATAGCAGCAATAAATTATGATTCTGTTTGCCTAAGAACATTGAAAGAATATTACATCAATCAAAATCCAAAAGAAAGAAAGAAAATGATTGATCAGGCAGCTAAACAACTTGCCATTGACAACATGACTAAAAACTAAGGTCAAACAGCTTAATTGGCATAAATATCTAGTTGTCAAAAAAAATAATTGATAGATAACCTTTGGAGGTCTTTATGATCAAATTCTATTCAATTATTGTTTTGATGAAATCTATAATTTCATCAATTTTCGATAAGTTTTCTGGCAGTAAGGGGGAAATCCTGGCAGAAAAAGTAACTAATTTTTTAGGTAGTTGGAAATTTATTATTGTTCAGTCTAGCATTTTGTGGAGCTGGATGATTTTAAATGTAATTCTCTCTAAGAGTTCAGAAGCTTTTGATCCATACCCTTTTATTCTTCTTAATTTAATGCTCAGCTTTCAGGCAGCTTTTACTGGTCCAATTGTGCTCATGAGTCAAAATAGGCAAAGTGCTAAAGATAGACTCGCAATGACAGAGGATTTAGAATGCGATTTAAGATCTGAGTTATCCCTGATTGAGATCAAAGCGCTGCTTAGAAGAATTAACGAGAAATTATAGAGTTAAAGGGGGCTGGATGCCCCCTTTAATTAAATGTTACTAAATCCCACATTGTAAACAATAAATTCTGAGAAATGTATTTTCGCCCCGCTAGACTCAAGGTCTTTGAGCAGATTATAGTCTTCAATGTTGCTGTTCCTGAACCTCAGATTGTGCTTATTTAAGAAGTTTAAGTTCACAGCGAACGAGATGCCCACTTGTCCCACTTGAAGCTCTCTTACGCCCGCACAGGGCCTTATAACACCATTGGTGTATTGCATCTTGAAAATGATTACGTCAGCCTTGGGATTATTATTTAATTCAAAATTAAATTTATCAAAGTAGTTTGATGTGAAAGAGTCATCATCATCTAAAAAACAAATCCATTCTGTAGTTGCTTTGTCGATGGCTTTGTTTCTTACTTCTCCGCCACCGTTGTTTCCATCTCCAGTTTTAGCTGGTAAAAAGATGTATTCTATTCTTGAATCGTTTATTAATTCAACAGAATTCTTATCTACATTATCAAAAGCAACAATGCATTTCCAATCTTTTTGATTTTGTGTCAAAAGTGAAAGCAAACTAAACTTTAGTCTGTCTCTACCTTTACTCGGGATTATTACTGTTATCATCTATTAAGTTTACAGCAATTCTGATAAGAGCGTCAGCTTCATGGAAATTTGAATTGGCTTCAAGTTTCTTTCCATAAGATACAATTGTATTTATGGCATCTGCATTAGCTTTATTCTTTCTGCTTTTGCCTTTCTTTTTATTCTGCTTTGAATAAGCTATAGCCCAAGCAATGGCTTCCTGTTCTTTTTCACTTTTTTTGGGATAAAAGTCTGGATCTGCTAATAATTTATCTACTAAATCGTGTACTACTTTTGGCATAATAAAAAACCCTCAATTGTAATTTTACAATTGAGGGTTTGATCTACCTTTCTAAATTAATAAAGGCCCCAGAAAGGCCAGGATCCATTATAGGTAGGATTGGGACTGCCTGAGCAGATGTTAAATCCAGAGCCGCCACCTGCGTTTGTTCTGAAAGTACATGTTGGTACAGCGTAATTAGCAGTAGTTGGACAGAGAGCAAGAAATTGCTTTACATTCATCCACTTTGCATGCCCGTCAGCATAAGAGAATGTAAGACCATCAGAATGTGGAGCGTTGAGCTTATCAGGAACACCGTTGGGCATTAAATAAGGGGTCCAAGACTCACGCAAAGCTGCTGGCCAAAGAACACCACCTGAACTAACGTATGAAAAGCTAATTTGGTTTCTAAGTTCCATAAGAACCCATGTATCAGCTGGAGTTTGTACACCAGCAAGAGTACCACCTAAGAAGCTTGGATTCTCACCACTAGGGAACAATGGTCTTCCACTTACAGAAAGGTTCAATGCGTAGCCATCACCCTTGTATTCGCCATTCTGGTCCCAAGCAATCTGGTCACGGGTACGGGAAGGACAGCGGAAAATGTTTACGTTCTTGGTGTATGGAAGAACCCAGGCTGGCCACTTGTAGTGATTAACACGGGCGGCAAATGTACCAGTTGCAGCTGGATTAAGAGGGGGACGAGAATCCCAATAATCAGCGCGAGGATAATTCTCATCATAGTCTTGGGTATACATTAATAGTCCAAGGCCAACTTGCTTCATGTTGGAAAGACAAGATGTTTGTCGTGCTTTTTCTCTAGCCTGCG
>Ga0209599_10000159_pt1 | contig 46519 bp, 44 predicted proteins | sample Shrwel_input2_FT_FD_187534 | JGI IMG/M metagenome (GOLD analysis project Ga0209599, IMG submission 187534) | Subsurface microbial communities from deep shales in Ohio, USA - Utica-3 well 1 S input2 FT (SPAdes) (version 2) ...
TTTAATAGATTTTAACTTTATTTAATATTTCTTAAGGATTTACAGATTCTAAAAACTGATGCACAGATTCTGAATTCCAATCTTTTGCCGCGTCTTCTTTCATCAAAATCCTTCCATTTTTGCCCAAAATAAAAGTCGTAGGAAATACTTTTGGTAGCATTTTTTCAGAAAGTGGCGATTTAGCAAAATAAACCGGCGTAGTATAATTGTTATCTGCTAAGAATTTTTTCACTTTTTCTTCCTCATCTTGCATGGCAATCAGCACGAAAGCCACTTTATCTTTTTTGGCCTCGTACAATTTTTGAATACTCGGATATTCTGCTCTACAAGGAGGACACCAACTTCCCCAAAAATTTAAGAAAACGACTTTGTCCTTAAAATCTGCTAAATTCGCATCAGGAACATTCACTCCTTTCAGTTGAATATTCATTTCCTCAGCTGTAAAAGTGACGTCTTTTTCTACTTTTTCTAAAGAAGGTTTCATCAAAATTTGTCGCTGAACAAACGCTCTAAAATCTGGAAATAGAAACATAGAAACCAGAAACACCGAAAGCAATAATGTGAGCCAGTTTTTTCTTAAAAAGTTCATAAATTGATGTGTTGATGTGATAATTTGTTGATGTGATAATTTGTTGATGTGATAATATTTATTTAGACACCCCGACTTCGCTTAGCGAAGCCACCCCTCTAAAAGAGGGGAACCCTTCTAACTACAGTAGTTCTAAGATTTCTTGAATTGCGTCTTTGCCTTTATTTTTGGCATAATACACTTGTAAATCGTTATAAAACTCTTCACGAGGATATGTTTCTGGATTCTCTTTGAATTTTTTCAATAATTCTGTTCCATATTGTGGTCTTGGTCCCCAAACATTTTTCAGCGAAAAATCTTCATTCAAGATTAAAATTTTAGGAATAGATTGGGTTCCGTTCGTTAGGAATTGATCTATCAAGGAAGTATCAGAATCACGGTAGAAAATTCTCACATCATTATGTCCTTCAAAAAATTTAGAAACCGCAGGAACGGTTGCGCTTGCATCTCCACACCAAGGTTCTGTGATGATAAGGATTTTACCATTGAAGTTTTTAGATTTCAGCGTTTCTAATTGCTCTTCATCTGCTTTATAAGTTTTTAAAGTTCTGTTCATTCTCTGAAGTCCCAATTCATAATATTCATTATGGTCGTCTTCAGGATTTTGAACCTCAATTCTGCGTTCAGTTTCTTTAATATATTCGTCAAAAGTGACTGCGTTTTGCCAGTAATTTTTCATTTTTAAGTTTTAAATTCTTCTAATCTGATTCATCAAAAATAAGTCCGCAAGAACAAATGCTGCCAAATTTTCCACTACGGGAACTGCTCTTGGCAAAACACAAGGATCATGTCTTCCTTTCCCTTCTACAATAACTAAATTTCCGTCTTTATCTACACTTTCTTGAGGTCTAAGAATCGTAGCAATTGGTTTAAAAGCGACACGGAAATAAATGTCCATTCCGTTGGAAATCCCACCTTGAATTCCTCCAGAAAGATTGGTTTTCGTAGTAAAATCTTCATTGAATAAATCATTATGCTCTTTTCCAGTCATGGTTGCTCCACAAAATCCGCTTCCGTACTCAAAACCTTTTGCGGCATTGATATTCATCATCGCTTTTGCCAATTCTGCCTGTAATTTTAGGAAAATAGGTTCGCCAATTCCTACAGGAAGATTTTTGATGACACAAGTAATGGTTCCACCGATGGTATTTCCTTCTTTTTTGATTTCCTTGATTTTAGAAATCATTTTCTCGGCGGTTTCTTCGTCTGGACAACGAACGTCATTGCTTTCAATTTTAGAAAAATCTAAATCCTGATAAGGTTTCATGCAAAAAATATCTCCCACCGAAGAAACATAAGCATGAATTTCTACATTTTCGGGTAAAATATGTTTCGCCAAAGCTCCCGCTGCAACCCAATTGATAGTTTCTCGCGCAGAAGATTTTCCACCACCTCTATAATCTCTGATTCCAAACTTTTGGTCATACGTAAAATCTGCATGAGAAGGTCTGTAAGCAGCGGCAATATGTTCGTAATCTTTCGATTTTTGATTTTCATTATAAATCACAAAACCAATCGGAGTTCCTGTAGATTTCCCCTCAAAAGTTCCCGAAAGAAATTGTACAGTATCACTTTCTTTTCTTTGGGTAACGATGGAACTTTGACCAGGTTTTCTGCGGTCAAGTTGATGCTGAATTTCTTCAAAATTAATTTCAATTCCTGCTGGAAAATTGGTGATAATTCCACCATAAGCTATTCCGTGACTTTCGCCAAAGGTAGAAAGCGTGAGAAAATTTCCTAAATTGTTCATAAAAGCAAAGTTAGTGAAAAGGTTCGAGTTGCGAGTTGCGAGTTGCGAGATTTTTGCAACGTAAGAACTCGTATCACGTAACTCGTATCAAAATTTAGAGATAATCTTTTTCAATTTTTCTTTTTCTTCGGGCGATAGTTTTTTCCAAACGAAACCATCTTTTATGTTCTTTGATATTTTTTGAGGAAAAATTCCTGCTTCGTAGTATTTTTTTACAGAATAAGGAGAAAGTGAAGGTTGAGGCGTGTCAAAACTCAAATCGTAACTCGGAACATTGAAGTCCAAATTTCCAATTTTGAAAGTTTGATAAGAATTCAGTTCAAAAACCGCTGGTTTATAAAATTGCGTTACGGTAAAACCTTGCATGTAATGCCCTAGTTTGAAAGTACGGACTTGGGATTGCAAAATTTTAGGAAAACTCATCAAAAACAAAACAATTACAGCTCCCAAACTGAAACTTAATAATGATATTTTTTCTTTTACTTTTGAACCAAACATCACTACAAGTGCTACGAAAAAAACATCAATAAAAAATCTGAATTGTGCTGAAAAATAGAGCACAAAAATCGTTTTCAACATTATTGCAATCCACAATAAATAAAGCGTTTTTTGCTTTTTCTGAAAGGTAAAAATTGTGTAAATCACCATCAATAAAACAAAGGCAATATGTATATATTTTTTGTATGAATGGAGTGTGAACCAATGGTAAATGTAATCCCAAGTCGTGAATTTTTGAATTTCTGAGACAGAATATTGTAAATCATAGGTTTTTGTGATGGCAACATCCGAAGATTGCTTTAAAATCTCTGAATTAGGCAACCAAGAAACTCCTAAATCACCAATCTGAACTGGGAAAAATAGATAACCAAACAACCAAATATTTTTAAAAATGTAAATCAACCCCACTAAAACACCGAGCCAAAGAAATTTAAGATTTTCTCTTTTGAAAAAATATAAAAAAACAAAAATAGGCAACCACACCATCGTAGGTTTTATACTGAAAACAAAAACCGAAAACGCAAAAAGTAGTTTAGCGTTTTGATTCCCTTTGAGAATTTCATTTAAAATAATAAGTGAAAGTGCAATTGCTGGTAAATCTGGACTAGGAGAATGAAGAAAAAACAGAAAAATAGGTGAAATAAAAAGTAAACTCCATGCCTTTTTTTCAAAAATATAGAGCAGATAAATCACCAGAAAAACAACGTTTATTCTTAAAAAAACATCCGAAATATTAGAAAAACCAGTCTGAAAAATATGCCAAACCGACATTTGCGCATAAATCAAATTTAAATTAGCCAAACCTTTGGTTAAACCAAATTCATGGAGCCAATTCACACTCGGAACATAATAACCAAAATGGTCTAAAATAAAAGGATAATAACTCCCTGCGAAAGTAACAAGTATGGTAAATGATAATAATTTAAAAATCTCATTTTTAGTAAATGAAGTAAAATTTTGGTAGCTTTTAAAATAAAAAAACGCCAAAATTCCTATTCCTAAACTGATACCTTCTACCCAAATATTCAGCGGAATAAAAAAAGCAAAAACTTGCCAAATCATTGCCAAGAAAAACACCCCTGAAAACAACTGAGCAGAAACTCCTGACCAGATTTTCCCAAAAATTCTTTGAAAAATTTCGCCAAAACCTGCTAAAACAGGGATAATGATGATAATGGAAAGTATAATGATTAACATTAAGTAAATATAAGAATAATGTTCTTTTGTCTTGAAACAAAAGAACCAAAAGTTCAAGACTGCACTTTCTTCGGCTAAAATTGAAATTAAAATTCTAAAATCCCTGAAACTCGCTTCGCTCAAACAGCAGGAATTTTTTAACGAATTTTATTTTCAATTTTTTAACGCCTACGAAACTGATGTCAGAAAAAACAATAGATTTTTTTTAAGATTTTCACATAAAAAAATCCTGAAATTTTAAAATTTCAGGATTTTGAGGTACCTAGCGGATTCGAACCGCTGTAGATGGTGTTGCAGACCACTGCCTAGCCGCTCGGCCAAAGTACCATGTGTTTCGGAGTGCAAATATAGGGATTTTTCAGATTTTTAAAAATTTTAGAAATAGATTTTTTAAAAATTTTCTTCAAATTCTACACTTACGCCTTTCATTTCGCCTTTCATTGGCGGTTTTGTTTTGGTAATTTTCACTTTAATCTTCTGAACTTGAGCAAATTCTGATTTTATTTTTCTAATAATTCTTCCTGCTACATGTTCTAATAATTCTGAAGAAATTTTCATCTCAGCATGAATAATATCGTTGATTAAAGCATAGTTAATGGTATCATTCAAGTCATCGGTCTCAGCAGCTTTGGTAATATCTGCTACAATCTCTGCATTCACAATGTAAAACGTTCCCAAAATTTTCTCTTCTGGCAAAACACCGTGATAGGCATAAATTTTAATATTTTCTAAAAGGATTTTACTTTTCATTTTAATAAATTTTGGCTAAAGCCAATTAGATTTTCGTTTTTTCTAAAATGGACTAAAGTCCGTTCCTATTGATTTTCGATAACTATCCACAAATGTAAAGAAAAACGTTCAGAAAAATTCTGAACGTTCATTCTTTAAAATTTTTAAATTATCTCATTTTCAAATTTTCAAATTACTTTATCGTTTTACTCAACTCCAGCATAGCTTCGATTGGTTTTAAAGCTTTTAAGCGAAGTTCTTCGTCCATAGTAATTTCTGGTAATTCGTATTTCATGCACAAGTACAACTTTTCTAGTGTATTTCTCTTCATGAAGAAACATTCTGAACAGTTGCAACTTTCGTCAAAAACCAAAGCCGGAATCAATTCTTTATGAGGAGCACGCTTTTTCATTTCGTGAAGAATTCCTTCTTCTGTAGCGATGATAAACTTCTGACAATCATCTTTTTCCACATAATTTAGCAAAGCTGAAGTAGAACCAATAAAATGCGCCAATTCTAGTACTGGAGTTTCAGATTCTGGGTGTGCAATTAATTTAGCATCAGGATTTTCCGCCAATTGTTTCGCTATTCTTTCCATAGAAAATGCTTCGTGAACGATGCAACTCCCGTCCCACAAAATCATATCTCTTCCTGTTTTTTTCATCAAATATCTTCCCAAATTTTTATCTGGCGCGAAAATAATCGGTTGATCTTCCGGCAATGCATTGATAATGGTTTCTGCATTAGAACTGGTGACAATGATATCAGATTCTGCCTTGGTTTCTGCGTTACAATTGATATAAGTCGCCACCAAAGCTCCAGGATGCTGTTCACGCATTTTTCTAAGACCTTCTCCACTGCAACCATCTGCAAGTGAACAACCAGCCAAAGTATCTGGAAGAACTACTTTTTTTGTAGGATTAAGGATTTTGGCAGCTTCAGCCATAAAATGTACCCCACAAAAAGCAATCATATCTGCATCTGTATCTTTTGCAGCTCTGGCTAATTGTAAGGAATCTCCCAAGTAATCTGCAATATCTTGAATTTCTCCTGGCTGATAATAATGCGCCAAAATCACGGCATTTTTTTCTTTTTTGAGCTTTAAAATCGCATCAATTAAATCTTGACCTTGCGGAATTTGAATATCTTTCAAATCCAAAAATCCTTTTACAGGAAGGTTGTTTTTTGCTATATCTAATGCTTGTTCCATTGGGTAATCGTATTTGGTGTTGGTTTTATTCTTCAATAAAATTTCTTACAATTCGCTCAATTTCTTTCTGAGCGGTTTCTAAATCATCATTAATGATAATTTGGTCAAATTCTTCTGCATACGTCATTTCTTCTTTGGCTTTTGCTACTCTGGTTTTGATGGTTTCTAAATCATCTGTAGCTCTAGTTATCAATCTTCGTTCCAATTCGTCAATAGAAGGTGGTGCAATAAAAATAGAAAGGGCATTTTCTCCGAAAATTTTCTTCAGATTTACGCCACCTTTTACATCTACATCGAAGATGACTACTTTTCCTTCTTGCCAAATTCTTTCCACTTCAGATTTTAAGGTTCCGTAAAATTTATCTTGATAAACTTCTTCATATTCTACAAAAGCATCTTCTGCAATCAGATTTTTAAATTCTTCAACTGAAAGAAAAAAATAGTCTTTCCCATGAATTTCCTCACCTCTCAATGCTCTAGTTGTAGCAGAAATGGAAAATTGAAGTTCAGGAAAAACACCTAAACAATATTTTACCAAAGTGGTTTTTCCACTTCCTGAAGGTGCTGAAAATATAATTACTTTGTTCATTTTTAATAGTTATGAGTGATGAATTATGAATGATGAGTTATTTAGAGACTACAAAAACAACTTATAACTCATGACTTATACCTCATCATTACAATACGTTTAACGTTTGTTCTTTAATTTTTTCTAAATCGTCTTTCATCATCACTACCAGTTTCTGGATTTCGTGGTGATTGGCTTTAGAACCTAATGTATTGATCTCTCTGCCGATTTCTTGAGAGATAAATCCTAATTTTTTCCCGTTGAAAGTTTCGTTTTGCATCACTTCAAGATAATATTTCAAGTGCTGAGTTAAACGTACTTTTTCTTCGGAAATATCTAATTTTTCGGTGTAATAAGCCAGTTCTTGATAGAATCTGGTTTCGTCTACATTCTCAAATTCCTTCAAAGTGTTCTGATAACGTTCTTTTACCGCTATCATTCTATCGTCTTCGTAAGGAATGACTTTGAGAAGATTTTCTTCAATATTTTTAAGATTTTTAACCAGCTCTTCGTGTAAAATTGCGCCTTCTGTCTTTCTGAAATCTACAAATTTTGCTAAAGCTTCTTTAATCAAGTTTTCCAAAGATTTCCACTCTTCTTCATTTAATTCTGCAGGTTTTCCGTTAATTGCTTCAGGCATTCTGATGGCCATTTTCAGGTATTCGAACTCTTCTGCATTGGGAGAAATCTCACGCAGCTGATTCATGTATGCTTTTACAATGTCTTGGTTGATTTTTACATCATTGCAGTCATCGATGGTTTCGCAATTGATATAGCAATCTACTTTTCCTCTGAGAATGGTGTCATTTAACAATTTTCTTACTTCGAATTCTTTCTCTTTATAACGAAGCGGAATTCTCAAATTTAAGTCAAATGATTTACTGTTAAGCGATTTGAGTTCGATGCTAATTTTTTTTCCTTCAAAAATACCTTCGGCTCTTCCGAAGCCTGTCATTGATAAAATCATAATGTGTATATGTAAGCACAAAGATAAGAAAAGATGCTGAAAGTTAATTTTTTCTTAAAACTTAAAACAGCTAAGACTTCTCATTGTTAATAAGTAGATGAAATAGTCCCAAAAAATCCTTAAAAATTTCGTAAATTTGCCCCTTGATTAAATGACGAATTTCAGTCGTCAGAAAGAAAATTTATTGCATGAAAAGATGGTATCTCTACCCTTTTTCCTTGGTTTATCATTTTGTTACTGCCCTCAGAAACAGAATGTACGATTGGGGAATTTTTTCTTCTACGAAATTTAAAACTCCTATGATTGGCGTAGGAAATTTATCTGTAGGTGGCAGTGGAAAATCACCTATGGTGATGTATTTGGCAGATTATCTTGCTAAAAATTTTAGAACTGGTGTTCTTTCTCGTGGTTACGGAAGAAAAACCAAAGGTTATGGTATTGTAAATTACGATAGTAATTTTAAAATGGTGGGTGATGAAGCTATGCAACTCTTTGAAAGATTTAAAAACAGATTTGTCATCGGCGTTTGTGAAGACCGCGTTTTTGGAGCAAAAAAAATCATCGAAGACATGGATTTAGATGTACTTCTATTAGATGACAGCTACCAACACCGCAGAATAAAACCAGGTTTTAATATTCTTTTGACGGATTATAATGACCCGTATTTTAAAGATTTTGTTTTACCTGCAGGAAATCTTAGAGAGTCAAGACGTGGCGCAAAACGTGCTGACATCATTGTAGTAACCAAGTGTCCAGAAAATATTACCGAAGAAAAAAAACAATTCTATATTTCTAGAATTAAACCCAGATATTACCAAAAAGTGTTCTTCTCTACCATCAATTATGATGAAGAAATTTTTTGTTTTGACCCAAAATTGAAACTTCCAGATAACAACATGAGTTATTATGACATTCTCCTGATTACAGGAATTGCCAACCCAAAAACCTTTGTGGAAGAAGTAAAAAGATACAGTTCCAATGTAAAACACTTGCGATTCAAAGATCATCACATTTTTACCACAGAAGACATTGCACTCATCAAAAAAGAATATGAAAAACTTGGAGAATATAAATTGATTTTGACCACAGAAAAAGATTATGTTCGATTAAAAGGTTTTGATTATTTAAGAGAAAAATTATACTATTGGCCGATTAATGTAGAAATAGACCGCGCAGAAGAATTTAATCAAATCATTCAAGATTATGTTAGAAAAAATTAAACAAACCGCCGAATTCATCCAAAATATTATTCAAGAAACTCCTGATTTCGCCATCGTTTTGGGTTCTGGTTTAGGCAAATTACAAGAAGAAGTAGAGGCCATTCATACTTTAGAATATCATGAGATTCCTAATTTTCCGCAAACTACAGTAGTAGGACACGGTGGAAAACTCATTTACGGGATTTTAGAAGGCAAAAAAGTATTGATGATGAGTGGTAGATTTCACTATTACGAAGGTCATTCTATGGAAACAGTAACTTTTCCTTTCAGAGTTTTTAAATTGTTGGGAATTCAGAATTTAATCGTTTCTAATGCTTCTGGAGGAGTAAATCCAAATTTCAGGGTTGCAGATATTATGATTATTGAAGACCATATCAATATGATGCCAGAACATCCGCTTCGTGGTAAAAATATTGATGAATTGGGGCCAAGATTCGTAGATATGAGCGAACCTTACAACCGAAAAATGATTGCAGTAGCAGAAGAAGTGGCAAAAAATTTAGAAATTAAAGTGCACAAAGGTTGTTATGTTGCACTTCAAGGTCCTACTTTCGAAACGCCTGCAGAATACGGAATGGTAAGAGCAATTGGTGGTGATGCAGTAGGAATGAGCACTGTTCCAGAAGTGATTGTAGCAAAACACATGGGAATGGATTGTTTCGGTATTTCTATCATTACGGATGTTGGCGGACCAGAAATCGCTTTCACTGTTTCTCATGAAGAAGTTTTACAAGCTGCCAATAAAGCAATGCCAAATGTGATTAAAATTGTAAAAGGCTTGGTGAAGAATTATCAATAAATGAATTTTGCTTCGCAGTGAATTTTTAAAATATTACGCTTCAATTTTTTTGAAGCGTTTTTTTATGAAAATTCTATAACGTTACTATAAAATTCTGTAAAAACTTAATGGCAGTCTTAGCCTAATTTTGCTTCAAAGTAAAAAAGGAAAAAAATGAATACATTTAGATTAGTTGCCTTTAAAGTAGCCTATTTCCTTCTCAAGAGGAAAGATAACTATACCTAATCTAAATATTTTTCATAGGAAGCACCTCGATTTTCGAGGTGTTTTTTTGGTTGTAAATTTTTCAAAAAATTTTCCATACATAAGAAAATTATGTATATATTTGTAATGCATAATTTATATAGGTATGAAGAAAAACGCATTATATAAAGGAACTTTACAAAATATTATTCTGAAACTTCTCGCTTCAGAAGTAAAAATGTACGGTTATCAACTCACGCAACGTGCTAAAGAACTTACAAAAGGTGAACTGGAGATGACAGAAGGTGCGCTTTATCCTTTGTTACACAAATTAGAAAACGAAGGAGTTATTTATTCTGAAATGCAACAAGTAAATGGTAGAGATAGAAAATATTATTTGCTGACCGAAAAAGGGAAAAAACAACAAGCCTTACAAGAAGAAGAAATGAAATCTTACCTATTTAATCTGAATGCAATTTTTAATATTTAAAAACAACAACCATGATCACCAAAGAACAAAAACAAAAAATCATTTACGATTTATTGGCAAAAAATCTTCCGTTAGATCTCTTGGTAGAAGTAAAAGATCATATGGAAGAGCAGCTAGAACACAAAATAGATATTGAAGAAAAGTCTTTTGAAATTGCTTATGATGAAGTTAAAAAATCTTGGGAAAAAGATTTAAGAATGGTTTATGCTTTCAGATTACCTAGAAAGAAAATTACAATTCTACACAAAAAAACAAATCGTAAAACCGAAAAAGAAATTTTATTAAAAAGTTTAAAGATTTTTTTACCATTTTTAGCCATAACTTTATTATTATCTCTCTATAGTAAAGAACTTACCCAAAACATATTTTTAGTTGTCTATTCAATCATAGGAATATCTGGTATCGTAACAGCTTTCTATTTTAATAACATATTAAAAACGGCTGGTCAAAGCGAAAGAAGAAATATTAGTATTTATCAGCGAGGTTCATTTTTGTTTTACTTTGGAGGTTTATATGTTTTTATTTTTAATCTTGTTGATTTCTATGAAAGATTCGATAGGTTTTACAGAGCTATAAGTGATCTATATTTTTTAGATTTTAAAAACTTTGAATTTTTTCCAATATTTTCTACCTATATATTTGTTTTTTTCTGGCTTTTCGGTTTATTCTATTTCTTAAACTATAGAAAAACAATTAAAGAACTTCAACAAAAAATAAATCTAAAACTCTAGAAATGTCTGCTTTTATCTTATACATTGTATTTTTATTTTTTGAAATTTTCCTAAAAAGCTAATAAAATGACCGAATCACAATTCACAGAAATCCGCAATTATCTGCTCTCAAAAAAACTACCGATTGATATTCTCATCGAAGTAAATGACCATTTTATTTCTCAAATTTCAGATTTACAAAGAGAAGAAAATTTGAGTTTTGAGGAAGCTTTTGAAAAAACTAAATTAAGTTGGGACAAAGAATTGAAACCATACTGGAGAGGAAATTTAAATCTTGAGGATATTTCTGATTTTATGGTTAAAACTAAAAAGGAAATTGACAAGACTAATTTGTTTTTTGCATTAAAATTTTCAACTATTCCTACCCTTTTAATTTTTATCATTGCTTTCAATTTTAATGCAATAACTTTTGGATATTTAACCTTGGCAATAGTATTTGGATTGACGTTTTACACTTTAATAAAATATTTTTCAAATTACCAAGATTTCAAATTAGCTGAAAAATATAAAAAGTATGTTCTCACCTTACATCAACATTCTGTTTTTATTTTTGTAATTATTTTTTCTCCTTTAATGAATATTTACACAAGGTTAATAGATAATCCTGAGAAATATCAAAAAATCATCACTTTCCAAAGTGATAAACCAATTTTTATAGAAATTACCTTTACCTTCATGTCAATTTACTTAATTATTTTTGGCGTATTCTATTCATTATCAGCTCAAAAAAATTATTTAAAACAAATAGAAAAAGTAAAACCATTTTTGAAATACTTATAATATTCTCAAACCTTAAAGGATTTAAAATCCTTTAAGGTTTCATTTTTATAATAATTTTTTAAAATCCCCAATTCCTTATCTTTGTGTATGCAAATTCCACAGAGAAAAATCATACATGTAGATATGGATGCGTTTTACGCTTCTGTGGAACAGCACGATAATCCTGAACTTAAAGGAAAACCCATTGCTGTAGGCGGTGAACATAGAGGTGTAGTAGCCGCAGCAAGTTACGAAGCCCGAAAATTTGGCGTTCGTTCTGCTATGTCGAGCAAAATTGCCAAAGAAAAATGTCCGCATCTTATTTTTGTAAAGCCAAGATTTCATCGTTACAAAGAAATTTCACAGAAAATCAGAGAAATTTTTCATGAATATACCGATTTAGTAGAACCGCTTTCTCTAGACGAAGCTTATTTAGATGTTACCGAAAACAAGAAAAATATAGAATCTGCCAATGAAATAGCAAGAGAAATTCGTCAAAAAATTTTTGAAGAAACAGGGCTCACTGCTTCTGCAGGAATTTCGGTGAATAAATTTTTAGCCAAAGTAGCTTCGGATATCAATAAACCCAACGGACAAAAAACCATTCATCCTACTCAGATTTTAGATTTTTTAGAAGAACTTCCGATTGAAAAATTCTACGGAATCGGGAAAGTCACCGCCAATAAAATGTACAGTTTACAGATTTTCAAAGGCAAAGATTTGAAGGCAAAATCTATGGAAGAATTGGCAAGACTTTTCGGGAAATCTGGAATTTATTATTACAATGTGGTTCGTGGAATTCATCATGGAGAAGTAAAACCTCACCGAATTCAAAAAAGTGTAGGTGTAGAACATACTTTCTGGGATGACATCAACGAAGATGAAGAACTTCACCAAAAACTAAAATCGCTAAGCGAAGAACTAGAATCTAGACTTTCGAAAAGAGAAATTAAGGGAAAAACTTTGACTTTAAAAATAAAATACAAGGATTTTTCTCAATACACCCGAAGCAAAACACAAGAAGTGTATTATGAAAACGCTGAAGATTTCTACGAAACTGCCCAAAAACTTTGGGAATTAAGACCTTACAATAAAGCTATTCGTTTATTAGGTTTATCACTTTCTAACCTCAACACAGAAGAGAAAAAACAAATTTCGGTACAACTCAAAATTCCTTTTGAAGAATTCGAAAACGAATAATTATAAAATAATTCCCTGAAAACCTGTAAATTAATTTACGCTCATCGTTCTAATTTTGCAACATAAAAAAACAGAAATGATGAACGGAACCATGATTCAATATTTCCATTGGTACACAGAAGGCGATGGAAAACTTTGGGAAGAAGTACAACAAAACGCAGAATATTTAGCAGAACTTGGCATTACTTTGGCTTGGTTACCACCTGCTTACAAAGCTAATGGTGGCGGATTTTCTGTGGGTTATGATCCCTATGATTTATTTGATTTGGGAGAATTTGACCAAAAAGGTGGAATTCCCACCAAATATGGAACCAAAGAACAATATATTTCTGCCATCAATACGCTCCGAGAAAAAGGAATTGGAACAATTGTAGATATTGTGCTAAATCACAAAGCTGGCGGTGATGAAAAAGAACGTTTCCAAGTGTACAAAGTAGACCCAAACAATCGACAAAATTTCATTTCTGAACCTTTTGAAATAGAAAGTTACACTAAATTTACTTTCCCGGGAAGAAATAAAAAATATTCGGATTTCGAATGGAATTTCACTTGTTTTACAGGCGTAGATTTTGCCGAAGGTGAAGAAGGAGATTTCATTTATCAAATTATTACCGAGCATGGCGATGGTTGGGAAGAAATGACCAGCGATGAAAAAGGAAATTACGATTTTTTGATGTACAATGACATCGAACATCGAAATCCTCATGTAAGAGAAGAACTCAATTATTGGGGAAAATGGTATCACGAAACCGTCGGTTTTGAAGGCGTTCGTTTAGATGCAGTGAAACATCAATCTCCAGAATTTTATAAAGAATGGCTTCAGTTATTACGCGCTAATACTGGTAAAAACCTCTTTGCAGTAGGAGAATTTTGGGCTCCTGGTGAATTGCCACTTTTAGAAAAATACATTGAAGTAACCGAAGGTTGTATGAGCCTTTTTGATGCTTCTTTGCATCATAATTTGCATACTGCTTCACAATCAGGAACCGAATTTGATTTGCGAACTATTTTCGACAACACTTTGGTTCAATCACAACCCAATTTATCAGTTACGGTGGTTGATAATCATGACACTCAACCTTTGCAAGCTTTAGAAGCTCCTGTAGAACCTTGGTTTAAACCGATTGCTTATGCATTAATTTTGCTGAGACAAGAAGGTTTTCCTTGTGTTTTTTACCCAGATTTATTTGGAGCCACTTACAAAGATTATGGAAATGATGGCAATGAACACGAAATTTTCTTAGAAAAAGTAGACCAAATTGAAGAACTTTTAAAATTGAGAAAAAATAATGCTTACGGAATTCAAAGAGATTATTTAGAAGATGCTAATTGCATCGGTTGGACTCGAGAAGGTGATGGCGAACATAAAGGTTGTGCAGTAGTCATCAGCAATAAAGACCAATACGAAAAACCTATGGAAATGGGAACGCAACATGCTGGTCAGTATTTTTATGACGCATTAGGAAGATTCGAACATACTATTCAAATTGATGAAAATGGTTGGGGAAATTTCACTGTTCCTGCTGGAAATGTAAGCGTTTGGATTCCTGAATAGTCTATTTCAAAGCTTTTTTAATCTCTGAAAATTTCCCATCAATAGGTTCTGAAATTTTTAAACCGAGAATTTGTGCAATCAAAGGATAAACACTCACATTATGAAATTCGTTGATTTCTGTGTGATTTCTGAAAACATTTCCCCAAGAGTAAAAAGCGGCTTTCATTTCTGGGGTTTTTATAGGATTATAGCCATGTTTTCCTGCAGAAGTAGATTTTCCTTTTTCTAAAAATATTTTTGGCGCATTAGGAACTAATAAAATCTGACCGATGCGGTTATATTTATCATCTTTAGTTCCATAATGTAGTTTTTTAGGAAATTTTTTGGTCAAAAAAACTTGATAATCTTCAGTTTTTGACTTTTTTAATTCTCTATACACAGATTTTACCTCATCAGGATTTTTAACAACCACTCTGAGTAAGGTTTGAGAATTATAAATATCAAATCTTTCTTTATTGAGAAGCATTTCTGGAATAGAAAGCGGATTTTCTTTATCAACTTTAATCATTCCGTGGTCTGAAACGAAGATGAAATTCACGTTTTTCAAACCCAATTGATTCACTTTTTCCACCAAATTACCGATGGCGTTATCTACCAATTGTACAGATTTTTCGGCTTCTGGAGATTCTGGTCCAAATCGATGTCCTGCTCCATCTACTTCTGGAAAATAAAGTGAAATAAAGTGCGGACGAACATTTTCTGGCAATTTTAACCAGTTCACTACTTTATTAATTTTCTCTTCTGGTGAAAATTTTTCGTGGTAATGATAATAGTATGTTGGTCTTGTTTTTCCAGCATCACTTGCAGAACCAACCCATTGTAGAGAAGCGGTAACCATTCCTTGTTGCTCTGCTAAACTCCAAAGCGGAATTCCGCCGTACCAAGAACCGTCTTCTGCATTTTCTTTTTTATTCATTGCATACGCTTCTTTTCTGGAGTAATCATAGAAAAAATTATCTACCAAACCGTGATGAGAAGGATATAAACCTGTAATAATAGACCAATGATTCGGGAAAGTAATGCTTGGGTAACTTGGCAACATGGCTTTTGCTTTTACGCCTTCATTTGAAAATTTTTGAAGATTTTGAGCATTATATTTTTCGGTATAATCATATCTGTAACCGTCTGCAGAAATAAAAATAAGGTATGGCTTTTCTAGTGCTTCTGTTGAATTAAATCTATTAGGAGTAATAACTTGGGCTGTATCAACCGCGAGATTATGTTGAGCAAAAAAGAGAGAAAACAGAAAAATAGTGAAACCCGAAAATATTTTTTTCATTACAGATGATTTGCTACAAAAATACTCAGATTTGTCGAAATTCCATTGAACTAAAAATTAAAAAACCACTTTTAGAAGTGGTTTCATAATTTATAAATGATATTTTAAATTCAATCCGAAAAAGAAGTAAGCTTTTCTAGGTCCAGGATTTACATCTGCATAATTAAGCAAATTGGTCGCTTTGTTATCATTGGTATTATTTCCTACAAATAAAAAAGTATAGTTTTTTTGATTGGTGAGATTATTTCCGATGGCAAAAACATCTACATCATATTTCCCGAATGTTTTTTTGTAACCTAATTTCATGTTCAGTAATGAATAATCTTTAACCAAATTTTCATTAGCAAAATCCGAATAAACTTTGCCTAAATAATTGAAAGTGTTATTCAAATAAACTCCATATTTAGTATTGAAATCAATTCCGATGGCATATTTATCATCAGGAACTCCAACTACTTTTTTGCCCGAAAAATCAGTTCCGCTATTTACAAAATCAGTGTATTTAAAATCATAATGTGAATAATTGACAAATGGTGTAATTTTAGAAATAAAAGCAGATTCATTAGTATAATTATGTCCTAAACTAAGTTCTAGACCTTTGTTTTTTTGACTTCCTGTATTAGCCCAATAACTGTACACATTATTGCTAGAATCTGTTCCGTTTAACTGTGTGAGTTTATTATTTACATGGATATTAAACAATGAAATTTGATAATCAAATTTGGTTTTCATCAATAAACCATGTACACTGAAATCCCACATTTTTGCTTTTTCGGCTTCTAAATCATCATTTACTGTGTTAATGATTCCGCCAGAAACAAAAGAAGTAGAAGCAGTAGGAGCATTATAACCTTCGCTGTAACTCAAATTAAAAATCTGATTTTTCCATCTTTTTTGAACGGCAAAATGAGGAGTTGCCACCACTTTGTAATCTTTACTGAAAGACAAATCTTTATTATATCCAGGAACTAAACCGCCAAAAGCCAAAAGATCTTCTCGGTCATAATTTATTCTGTTCAGACTTACTCCAGCCAAAAACGTAAAATCCCAAGGTTTGTAGGTGAGTCTTTCGATTGCGAAATAATTGCTTTGGTTATTGTTATATTTAAAATAAGAACCTTTAGAAATAGGCGACATTTCTAGCGGATTATTGGGATTGGTTCCTGTAAAACGATAATTAGAAATCTGTGAGCGCGAATTTTGAACTTCTGCACCAAAATCTAATTGATTGATAAAACTTCCCCACTGATGATTGTGTTGGAATACTGTTCTTAATCCTACATTAGGACTGCTAGAAACCTCGAAAGCTTTATCTGCAATTCTGTCCTGATTGATGGAAGAATAGAAAAACGTGGTGGAATTTTTGAAATTTTTAGAAATTTCCCAAATGTGACCTAATCCTACTCTAGTAGAGTGAATTTTACTGCCAGAACCTTTGACTATGTAAGAAGGATTTCCGTTATCAATTCCTGCATAGTAATCGTTATAGGAAATTTGTCCTGATACTTTTTCATGGGAAAAGCCTTGACTTGCGAATAAAGTTAGGCGCTGTTTCGGGTTTAATTTATATTCGCCATTAATATTCACGAAATTTTTCAAGCCATTTCCGCTTGGTCTGTAACCGTCAGTTTCTATGTGCCCATAATTTACATTCAAAGAATAGTTAGTGTCAGAAGAATTAAGCTGAGTTATCGACTGAAAATATTTGTGAGAACCCAACATGGTATTTTGGGCAATAGAAGTTCCTTTTTCGAAACTTGGTCTTGTATAAAATTTTACAGTTCCGCCAATTCCGCCTCCGTAGAAAGTAGAAGCAGGACCTTTAATCAATTCAATATTATTGACGTAAGAAAAATCTACATCATCTAATAGTGTAACTCCTTCTGCATTGGTTAATGGCATATTGTTCCAATACATTTTAACGCCCCAATTGTTGAATTTTTGGTCATTCCCAAATCCTCTGATGATAATTCTCTGTCCGCCAATATTTGTTCTTTTATCTACTTGAACACCCGAAATAGTAGAAAGAGATTGTTCTATAAGCGCGGAATTATTTCTATTAAGGTCTTCATCTGAGAGAATTTCTGTGGCTTGAGCATTTTTAGCGAATTCATTTCGCTCTTGATTTACTTTTTTACGTGCTTTTAACGTAATTTGTTCGATGTTTTTTTCTGTAGCAGAAGTTTGTCCATAACTATATTGTGCAAACAATAGAATCACTGCTAATAAAGTCTTTTTCATTAAAATCTATCGGTTAAAACTGATTAAAATATTGGATATAATATTGATTATTTCTTTGAATCTTGATAAAAGAAATAAAGAGAGGCTTAGAAACCTCTCTTTATGATTTATGAAACTTTTTCTTGTTGATTAGAACGGGGTTTATATTGTAATTTTTTCAACTTAAAAATTTTTGTTTTGTTAGTCTTTGTATTATAATATTCTATCCCAAAACTATTTTTCTCAATAGGATTCTTGAGTTCAATTTCTTTATCAATTCCTTCAGAAATTCTGGATTTTATTTCTATTGTTTTTTCTTTTTCTTCTACTTCTACATTGAATTTTTCATTATTAATCAAAAAATGTTTTATCTGTAGATTTTTAGAAGTTTCTTTGTCAATTACCATCATAAAATCCTTTCCTCTCACGTCTTTTACTCCACCAAACCAATTGGTGTAATAAGCTTCTACGATGATGATATCCTTTTTACAAGCAAAAGAAAAGAATAGACTGATCAAAAGAAATAAAAATAGCTTTTTCAAGTTCTAATTTTTTTAAAAATTTATCTTACAATAAGTTTAGAAGAGAAAATGTACTCACCTTCTTTTTCAACTTTTACGATGTAATGTCCTTTTGGTAAACTCTGTGAGATTTTTTCTTCTGGATTCACTCCATTTTTAGTGAAAACTAATTTCCCTGAAATATCAAAAACATTTACGGAAACGTTCTTGTGTTTTGCATTCATTTTTAAGTAGAAATCTCCTCTTGTAGGATTAGGATATACTCTATAGATTTCTTCTACTGAAGTTTCTGTAGTTGCAAGATTGGTGTCATTCATGGTTGTGAATATACCCCTACCATAAGTAGAAGCTAAAACAGTTCTTGTACTTGGTCTATAGTCTAAATTGGTGATTCTTACGTTTCCTAATCCATTTGTATATTGAGACCAAGTTGGCGTAGCACTTAGGAAATTGGTAGTTCCCCAAACTCCTAATTCTGTACCTAGAATCACTTCATTTTTATTTTCTGGATTCATCAAAGCACTTCTAATTGGCATATCTGGTAGATTTCCTTCTTTACTATTCCAAGTTGTCCCTCCATCTGTAGTATAAAAAACACTATCAGTATTATAATTAGAAATTGTAACGATGATTTCATTATCATTGGTCCCGTACTGAATATCAGAAATTGCTCCTACGAAAGGAACGGTTAATTCTGTTATAGTAGGTGAAGAAAGATTGGCATTCGTAACCTTAAATAATCTACCATTATCAAATCCTACCATAAGTGTAGTTGAAGTTGCTTGATAAGGAGATACTGATAAATAGGATACATCCTCATCAGAAAAAATACCCATATAAATTTTAGATTTATCTAGATAAAATGGATTATTACTTGATAAACCAGTTACTCTATTTAAAGTAACTTCTTTTGTTGTTTCATCTTGATTAGCATAAGAATAGAATATGTCTAAATTTCTATCTAAAGCAGCTTGATTGATGAAATGTCCTAAATCGTTATCTGGTGCGTCAATTAAGTCTACATAACTATTACTTGCGGCATGATATAGATAATGATTATTATAAACATAGCTACTTATTTTATAAAGGTTATTATCATCAAACTCTACAAATGCACCATCTCCACCATCATAATAAGCATCTGAGTAAAGATTATTTGCTAATGGAGCTCCTGTAAATCTTCTTGTTCCGTTATCTTGAGCACCTGCTAAAATTTCTTCTGAGGAATTGGTCTTAGTAGGATTCATTTTTGCATCATAGAATTGGGTAACATTGTATCTGTTATTTCTTACTGAAATTCCTGTATTAGTGGCAATATTAGTTTTATTAGCACAGAAATATATTCCACCATCATTTCCAAATGCAATCTGGCTACTAATTTTAGGATTGAAAACTATAGCATGCTGGTCAGCATGAACTTGAGAAACCGAAAGGGTAGCCAATTGATTATTATTAGACCATTTAGAAATTTGAGTCCACGTAGAACCAGAATTGGTACTTCTAAATAAATCAATACCTCCTACATAAACTGTAGCATGATTGGTAGGATCTGTTACAATTACCAAATCATAGAAACTTTGGCCTCTGGTAAAATCATTGGCAGGAATTTCTGTATCTTTATCTTGTGGAAGAGTAACACCAGAATTCACTACATTACTAGCTGCCCATGTAGCACCTGTATCTGTAGTTTTAATGATTCTCACAGGTTCTGTAGTCCCACTTCCCTGAAGTAAACCATAAGCTACAGCACCGTTTGTCTTAGAAAGTGCAATTTGTACTCTAGAACCTTGCAAGTTTGCATTATAAACATTGGTAAAATTTACGCCATCCGTAGATCTATAAATTCTACCACCAGTTGGTAAAGAAGCTCCAAATAAAGAACCTCTTGTAGAAACCCAAACAGAATTATCTGCTCCAATTTCTATCTGTTGAATATTATATCCAATATTAGCTCCGGTGTGTGCAATTAAATTCCCCCCTACTTTAGTAAAAGTAGCTCCTGCATCTGTAGATTTATAAAGCCCCGATTGATATAAACCATGAAATCCTTCATTATAACCTCCACTTACTCCCGCATAAACTTCGGATACACCTCCATTGTTTCTTACTTTAATGTCATTCACGTAGAAATAACCATTTCTAATTCCCTGTGAGTTATATGTATTTGCTGGTGCAAAAATTTGTGTCCAAGTTGCACCTCCATTTGTAGTTTTCCAAATACCAGCTCCTACATTATCTTGTGTAGAAGATTCACCAGTTCCCACATACATAATTTGTGGATTATTAGGATCTGAAGCAATACATACTACAGAAAGATTTGCCCAAAAATCATTAATTGGAGACCATTCAGATGAAGCATTGGTAATATCATTATTTACCCAAAGTCCTCCAGAAACACCACCAGCAAAAACTCTTTTTCCAGTAGCATCATTTGGATCAAATAAAATTGCCCTAGTTCTTCCTCCTACACTATATGGCCCTCTCTCAAACCATTGTGTGTTATTAATAGAGTTAATTCTTTGATTGGAATTAGAAATAATATTTCCTAGAAAAGAGATATTTTGTTTTGGAGCGTATTTTCCAGATTTAATTTCATTATTAAGTTGTACTAAACTCTGAAACTTATTCTCGCCAGTTACTGGATCAATCGTATTTTTTAAATCTCTGATGTTATATTCTTTTGGTGGAACTTGTCCATCAGATTTTAATTTGCTGGCATTATTTTCTATATTCTTAATATGACTTTCTAGAGTAGCTCTTTTTTCATTAAGAGTCTGAGAATAAATATTACTTACAAATAATAAAATTAAAAAAGTAAATAGGTAATTTTTTTTCATTTGAAATTTTTTTACGAAGATAAAGACTTTTTTTGCAAAAAAAAATCCTAGCCATTTTAAATGACTAGGATTTAGAATATTTTATTAAATTTTGATTATGCTTGAGCATTACCAGCACCTACTACGAAAGGTTCAACTTCTTTGATTTCTCCGAATTGAGCTTCATAGTTTTGGATATTTTGTTGAAGAGCAGCTAAAACTCTTTTTGCATGAAGAGGAGCAAGGATTACTCTGCTTCTTACTTGAGCTTGCTGAACTCCTGGCATTAATTGAATAAAATCTAATACAAACTCAGATGGAGAGTGGTTTACTAATGCTAGGTTGCAATAAGCACCTGCTGCTACCATTTCGTTTAATTGAATATTAATGTTTTGATCTTGGTTTTGGTTGTTATCCATTTGTATAAGTTTTAATAAGTTAATATTTTACATTCAAAAAAAAGAAGGTTTAAAGAACAGTAGAACTGTCTTTAAACCTTGCATTCATATTAATTTAAATCTTCGAATTCTTTTTTAGAACCCACGATTACACTTTGATAATCTTTAAGACCTGTACCTGCAGGAATTCTATGTCCTACGATTACATTTTCTTTAAGACCGTTTAGTTCGTCTACTTTACCAGACACTGCTGCTTCGTTTAGAACTTTAGTAGTCTCCTGGAATGATGCTGCAGACATGAAAGACTTAGTCTGTAAAGCTGCTCTGGTAATACCTTGTAATACAGGCGTTGCAGTTGCAGTAAGTGCTTCACGAACTTCTACTAATTGAAGGTCTTCTCTCTTCAGTTTAGAATTTTCGTCTCTCAATTCTCTAGCGGTAATCATTTGACCAGCTTTGAAAATTTTAGAATCTCCTGGTTCAGTTACAACTTTCAATCCGAAAACTCTGTTGTTTTCTTCAAGGAAATCATATTTATGTTCTAGACTGTTTTCAAGGAATTGGGTATCACCTCCGTCTACAATTTCTACTTTAGTCATCATCTGTCTTACGATGATTTCGAAATGCTTATCGTCAATTTTTACCCCTTGTAAACGGTAAACTTCTTGAATTTCGTTTACTAAGTACTCTTGAACAGCTGTTGGACCTTTGATTCTTAAGATATCATCTGGTGTTACAGAACCGTCAGAAAGTGGCGAACCAGCTCTCACGAAGTCGTTTTCTTGAACTAAGATTTGATTAGAAAGTTTTACTAAATATTTCTTAATCTCACCCGTTTTAGATTCTACGATTAATTCACGGTTACCTCTCTTAATTTTACCATAAGAAACTACCCCGTCAATTTCTGTAACTACAGCAGGATTAGAAGGATTTCTCGCTTCGAACAATTCGGTTACTCTTGGTAAACCTCCTGTGATATCCCCTGCTTTTGCAGATTTTCTAGGAATTTTGATTAAGACTTTACCTGCCTTAATTTTTTCACCATCATTTACCATTAAGTGAGCTCCTACTGGTAAGTTGTATGCTTTTTGCTCAACTCCTTTAGAATCTACCACTTTCAAGGTAGGAATGGCTTTCTTATTTCTAGATTCTGAGATTACTTTTTCTTCGAAACCTGTTTGTTCATCGATTTCTAATTGGAAAGAAACCCCTTGAATAATATCTTCGTATTCTACTTTACCAGCAGTTTCTGCGATGATAACCGCGTTATATGGATCCCATTTTGCAATAAGGTCTCCTTTTTTCACTTTATCACCAGGTTTTACAGAAAGTGCAGAACCATAAGGTACGTTTGCTACCATTAATGGAGTTCTCGCTGCATTATCTGCCACTAAACGGAATTCTGTAGAACGAGAAATGACGATATCTGCTTCATTACCATTTTCATCTTCAGAAATAATGGTTCTTAATTCGTCAAATTCTACGATACCATCTCTCTTAGCAACAATAGTAGGATTTTCTGAAACGTTTCCTGCAGTTCCCCCTTGGTGGAAAGTTCTCAGTGTAAGCTGAGTACCTGGTTCCCCAATTGATTGTGCCGCAATTACACCTACAGCTTCTCCCATGTGAATCATCTTACCTGTAGCAAGATTACGTCCGTAACATTTCGCACAGATACCTTTTTTAGCTTCACAAGTTAATGGTGAACGAACTTCTACGGTTTCTATACCCGCTTCTTCTACCTTTTTAGCAAGCTCTTCGTTAATCAACTCATCTGCATGAACTAAAATTTCGTCGTTTTCTGGGTTATAGATGTCGTGAAGAGAAACTCTACCAAGAATTCTTTCTGATAGTTTTTCTACGATTTCGTCATTTTTCTTCAATGCAGCTACTTCTGTACCTCTTAATGTACCACAATCATCTTCTGTAATGATTACGTCTTGAGCTACGTCTACTAATCTTCTTGTTAAGTAACCAGCATCCGCAGTTTTAAGAGCGGTATCCGCAAGACCTTTACGAGCACCGTGGGTAGAGATAAAGTATTCCAAAATTGATAAACCTTCTTTAAAGTTCGCAATAATTGGGTTTTCGATGATCTCTGCTCCTACTGCACCAGCTTTTTGTGGTTTTGCCATCAAACCTCTCATACCAGATAACTGACGAATCTGTTCTTTAGAACCCCTCGCTCCAGAATCTAGCATCATATATACAGAGTTGAATCCACCTTGGTCAGATTTCATTCTGCTCATAATCATCTCAGTAAGACCAGCATTGGTATTGGTCCAAACGTCGATTACTTGGTTATAACGTTCTGTATCTGTGATAAGACCCATGTTATAGTTACCTTTAATCTCGTCTACTGTTTCAATTGCTTGAGCAATCATGGTTTTCTTTTCTGCTGGTACTACAATATCAGCCAGTGAGAAAGATAGACCGCCTTTGAAAGCGTTCATATAACCAAGATTTTTCATATCATCAAGGAACTTCACGGTAGTTGGGAAATCTGTATCTGCTAAGATTTTACCAATTACGTTTCTTAATGATTTTTTAGTTAATAGTTCATCAATATAACCTACTTGTTTAGGAACAATTTGGTTAAATAAAATTCTACCAACTGTAGTATCTTGAAGTTTAGTTACAATTTCTCCTTCTTCTGTTTTATATGGAAGTCTACATCTTACTTTAGCGTTAAGAGAAACTTGACCTTCAGAGTAAGCAATTTCTACTTCTTCTGGAGAATAGAATACTAAACCTTCACCTTTTACTTTGTGCGTTTCTGTGGAATGCGCTTCTTTGGTCATGAAATATAGACCAAGAACCATGTCCTGAGAAGGTACGGTAATAGGAGAACCATTAGCTGGGTTCAAGATATTCTGAGAACCTAGCATTAATAACTGAGCTTCTAGAATTGCTTCTGGACCTAATGGTAAGTGTACCGCCATCTGGTCACCATCGAAGTCGGCGTTGAATGCCGTAGTTACTAACGGGTGAAGTTGGATAGCTTTACCTTCAATCATTTTAGGCTGGAACGCTTGGATACCCAATCTGTGAAGGGTAGGTGCACGGTTCAATAGAACTGGGTGACCTTTCATCACGTTTTCTAGAATATCATATACTACTGGTTCTTTTCTATCAATAATTCTTTTAGCAGATTTTACTGTTTTTACAATACCTCTTTCAATTAACTTTCTAATGATAAATGGTTTGTAAAGTTCTGCTGCCATATCTTTAGGAATACCACACTCGTGTAATTGTAAGTTAGGACCTACAACAATAACCGAACGTGCAGAGTAATCTACCCTTTTTCCTAATAAGTTCTGACGGAAACGACCTTGCTTACCTTTCAATGAATCTGAAAGGGATTTCAATGGTCTGTTAGATTCTGATTTTACAGCAGATGATTTTCTAGTGTTATCAAATAATGAATCTACCGCTTCCTGAAGCATACGCTTCTCATTTCTCAAGATAACTTCTGGAGCTTTAATCTCTAAAAGTCTCTTTAGACGGTTGTTTCTAATGATAACTCTTCTGTATAAATCATTTAAATCTGATGTAGCGAATCTACCACCATCTAGTGGAACTAGTGGTCTTAATTCTGGTGGAATTACAGGAAGAACGCGCATTACCATCCATTCTGGGCGGTTAATCATTCTAGTATTAGCACCTCTAAGAGCTTCTACTACAGATAATCTTTTTAATGCTTCAGTTCTTCTTTGTTTAGAAGATTCATTGTGAGCTTTGTGACGAAGATCGTAAGAAAGAGCATCTAAATCAATTCTCTTTAACAATTCTTCCACAGCTTCAGCACCCATTTTAGCAACAAATTTGTTAGGGTCTGTATCTTCTAAATATTGGTTTTCGATAGGAAGCGTTTCTAAAACATCTAGATATTCTTCTTCTGTTAAGAATTCTTTGTCTTCGAAATCAGAACCGTCTGCTTTTTTAGCGATACCTTGTTGGATTACTACATATCTTTCGTAGTAGATAATCATATCTAATTTCTTAGAAGGTAATCCTAAAAGGTAACCAATTTTGTTTGGAAGTGAGCGGAAATACCAGATGTGAGCAACTGGAACCACTAAGTTAATGTGTCCAATTCTCTCTCTACGTACTTTTTTCTCGGTAACTTCTACACCACAACGGTCACAAACGATGCCTTTGTATCGAATTCTCTTATATTTTCCACAAGCACATTCGTAATCCTTTACAGGACCGAAGATTTTCTCGCAGAATAAACCATCTCTTTCTGGTTTGTGAGTTCTATAGTTAATCGTTTCTGGTTTTAGCACCTCTCCTTTTGACTCTTGAAGAATGATTTCAGGAGAAGCTAAACCGATGGTGATTTTACTAAATCTACTTGTTTTATTTTTTGACATAATCTGTTCAAATAAAAATTAAAAAAATGAGGATTACTCTTCCAATCTTATATCAAGACCTAGACCTTGTAATTCGTGTAACAATACGTTGAAAGATTCTGGAATACCAGGTTCTGGCATAGCCTCACCTTTTGCGATTGCTTCATACGTTTTCGCTCTACCGATTACGTCGTCTGATTTCACGGTTAAGATTTCTCTCAAGATGTTAGACGCTCCGAATGCTTCTAGAGCCCAAACCTCCATCTCTCCGAATCTCTGTCCACCGAATTGTGCTTTACCTCCTAATGGTTGCTGAGTAATTAATGAATAAGGACCAATAGAACGTGCGTGCATTTTATCATCTACCATGTGTCCTAGTTTCAACATATAAATTACCCCAACTGTAGCAGGCTGAGTAAATCTCTCACCAGTACCACCATCATATAAATAAGTACTTCCGTAGATAGGAAGACCTGCTTTTTCGGTGTATTCTGTGATTTGTTCTAAGCTTGCACCATCAAAGATAGGAGTAGCAAATTTTAATCCTAATTTTTTACCAGCCCATCCTAAAACGGTTTCGTAAATCTGCCCAATGTTCATACGAGAAGGTACACCTAGTGGATTCAATACAATATCTACAGGAGTTCCGTCTTCTAAGAATGGCATATCTTCTTCTCTTACAATTCTAGACACGATACCTTTGTTACCGTGACGACCTGCCATTTTATCACCTACGTTTAATTTACGTTTTTTAGCGATGTATACTTTAGCTAGTTTAATGATACCTGCTGGTAGTTCGTCTCCGATGGAAATAGCATATTTCTCACGGTTTTTAACTCCTTGAATATCATTGTATTTAATTTTATAATTATGAATTAATTGTTTAATTAAATCATTTTTATCAGCATCTACAGTCCAATCTGCACCACTTACGTTTACATAATCTTCTACAGATTGAAGAAGTTTAAGCGTAAACTTAGCTCCTTTTGGAATGATTTCTTCTTCTAAGTCGTTATTAACACCTTGAGAAGTTTTACCATTAACAAGAGTGTTTAATTTTTCAAGAAGGGTATTTCTTAATTCATCGAATTGAGCTTTGTATCTGTTTTCGATTTCTTCAAGTTTTAACTTCTCTTCAGTTCTTTTCTTCTTGTCTTTGATATTTCTTGAGAATAATTTTTTGTTGATAACAACACCTCTCAGTGAAGAGTCTGCTTTTAATGAAGCATCTTTTACATCACCAGCTTTGTCACCAAAGATTGCTCTCAATAGTTTTTCTTCTGGAGTAGGATCAGATTCACCTTTTGGAGTAATTTTACCGATTAAGATATCACCAGGCTTCACTTCTGCACCAATTCTAATCATACCGTTTTCATCAAGGTCTTTAGTAGCCTCTTCAGAAACGTTAGGAATATCTGCAGTTAGTTCTTCCATACCTAGTTTGGTATCTCTTACCTCTAGTGAATACTCATCTACGTGTATAGAAGTAAACCAATCTTCTCTTACTACTTTCTCGTTGATTACAATCGCATCCTCGAAGTTATACCCTTTCCAAGGCATGAAGGCTACAGTAAGGTTTCTACCAATAGCTAATTCTCCTTTTTCGGTAGCGTAACCATCACAAAGCACTTGTCCTTTTACTACTGTATCACCCACTCTCACGTTTGGTCTAAGAGTAATGGTAGTAGATTGGTTGGTTTTTCTGAACTTAGTTAAGTTATATGTTTTAGTAGCAGATTCGAATTGTACTAAATCCTCATCTTCGCTTCTTTCGTATTTAATTACGATTTTGTCTGCATCTACATATTCTACTACCCCATTTCCTTCAGCATTAATTAAGATTCTAGAATCTGTAGCCACTTGTTTTTCTAAACCTGTACCTACGATTGGAGCTTCTGGTTTTAACAATGGAACAGCCTGACGCATCATGTTAGATCCCATCAATGCACGGTTCGCATCATCATGCTCCAAGAAAGGAATTAAAGATGCAGAAATACCAGCAATCTGGTTAGGTGCGATATCTAATAAATCTACTTGATTAGGCTCTACTACTGGATAGTCACCATCAAGACGAGCAATAACTCTTTCTGTATTGAAACTTCCATCTTCTGCTAAATCTACGTTTGCCTGAGCAATGATTTTAGATTCTTCATCTTCTGCATTTAAATAGATTGGTGCTGCAGAGAAATCTACTTTACCATTTTCTACTTTTCTATATGGAGTTTCGATGAAACCTAAATTATTTATTTTAGCATAACATCCTAATGAAGAAATCAAACCGATGTTTGGTCCTTCTGGAGTTTCAATCGGACAAATTCTTCCGTAGTGAGTATGGTGAACGTCACGCACCTCAAAACCTGCTCTTTCTCTTGATAAACCACCAGGTCCTAAAGCTGAAAGTCTTCTCTTGTGAGTGATTTCAGATAGTGGGTTGGTTTGGTCCATGAACTGAGAAAGCTGGTTGGTACCAAAGAATGAGTTGATTACTGATGTTAATGTTTTAGCATTTACTAAGTCTAGCGGCGTAAAGATTTCATTATCTCTTACGTTCATTCTTTCTTTAATTGTTCTCGCAATTCTAGAAAGACCTACTCCAAACTGACCAGCTAATTGCTCACCAACAGTTTTAATTCTTCTGTTTGATAAGTGGTCAATATCATCTACTTCAGTTTTAGAATTAGCTAATTCTATTAAGTGTCTTACGATAGAGATAATATCTTCTTTAGTAAGAACTTCTGTAGTAGTAGGGATGTTAAGACCTAATTTTTTGTTCAATCTGTAACGACCAACTTCACCTAATGAATATCTTTGTTCTGAGAAGAATAATTTTTCGATGATTCCTCTTGCAGTTTCTTCATCTGGTGGATCTGCGTTACGTAACTGACGATAAATGTATTCTACCGCTTCTTTTTCTGAGTTGGTAGGGTCTTTTTGTAATGTATTTTGAATGATAGAGAATTCACCGCTATTTTCGTTGTGGATTAAGATAGACTTAACACCAGCATCTAAAATAAGGTCTAAGTGTTCTTTTTCAAGAACAGTTTCTCTGTCAAGGATAATTTCATTTCTTTCGATAGAAACTACTTCACCTGTATCTTCATCTACGAAATCTTCGAACCAAGTATTTAATACTCTCGCTGCTAAAGTTCTACCTTGAACTTTTTTAAGATTCGCTTTAGATACTTTTACTTCTTCTGCCAAGTCGAAAATCTGAAGAATTTCTTTATCAGACTCATAACCGATTGCTCTAAGTAATGTAGTTAAAGGTAATTTCTTTTTACGGTCAATATACGCATACATTACGTTATTGATATCCGTAGTAAATTCCATCCAAGATCCTTTGAAAGGGATAATTCTTGAATAGTACAATTTAGTTCCGTTTGCGTGATACGTTTGTCCAAAGAATACACCTGGAGATCTGTGTAACTGTGTTACAATTACACGTTCTGCACCATTGATGATGAATGAACCAGAAGGAGTCATGTAAGGAACTGGACCTAAATATACATCTTGAATTACTGTCTGGAAATCTTCATGTTCCGGGTCAGTACAGTATAGTTTAAGTCTTGCTTTAAGAGGCACACTGTAAGTAAGACCTCTTTCCACGCATTCGTCAATAGAATAACGAGGAGAATCTACCAAATAATCTAGAAATTCTAATACGAATTGATTTCTAGAATCTGTAATAGGAAAGTTTTCTTGAAAAGTCTTGTAAAGACCCTCATTCACTCTGTCCTCAGGAAGTGTATCTAACTGGAAAAATTCTTTGAAAGATTGCAACTGGATATCTAAGAAATCCGGAGTCACAACGTTCCCTTTCGCAGAAGAAAAGTTAATTCTTTGATTTTCCTGAGTGCTTGTGATAGCTTTTGATTTACTCATAAAATGGTAAGAAAAGTTGGGTTAAAAAATATTTTACTTTATTTTGAAAAATATCAGCAAGATTAAAGACTAAGGTCTTGGCTCTTAACTAACTGCAACACTGGTATATCTTTTCACAGTGTAGTGCAAAATATTTTTTCTTTAGAATTTAAAATTTTCAAATAATTGAAAATCAATGAGTTATAATTTTAAAACAATTTAACTCTTAAAATAGACATAGACCTACCCAATTCTGGGAAGGTCTAAGTCTTATACGGTGTAAATAGATTATTTTAATTCTACTTCTGCACCAGCTTCTTCTAATTGCTTCTTAAGAGCTTCAGCTTCATCTTTAGATGCACCTTCTTTAATTGCAGTTGGAGCACCATCTACCATATCTTTAGCTTCTTTAAGACCAGCACCAGTTAAATCTTTTACTAATTTAACGATAGCTAATTTAGAAGCACCAGCTGATTTAAGGATTACGTCGAATTCAGTTTTTTCTTCAGCAGCATCAGCAGCTCCACCAGCAGCTACAACTACAGCAGCAGCAGCAGGCTCAATTCCGTACTCATCCTTAAGGATAGCAGCAAGTTCGTTTACGTCTTTTACAGTTAAGTTTACTAGCGTTTCAGCTAAATTTTTTAAATCTGACATTGTATTAATGTTTAAATTGTTGAACGATTTATGTTATTTTTTTTGAGTGTCTATTGAGACGGTTTAATTATTCAGCAGCAGGAGCTTCACCTTCAGCTGCAGGAGCTTCTGGAGTTTCTTCTGTTGCAGGAGCTTCTACTTCTGGAGCAACTTCTACAGCTGGAGCTTCTTCAGTTTTAGCACCTTTTGCTTCTTCTTTATTTTCTAAAGCAGAAATTAATCTTTGGATAGGAGATTGAAGTAATCCGATGATTTCACCAATCATTTCTTCTCTAGACTTGATATTTGCAAGAGTATCTAGGTTGTTATCTCCAACGTAGAACGTTTCTTGTAAATAAGCAGATTTAAGAGCTGGGAAAGCTTCTTTCTTTCTGAATCCTTGAATTAATTTAGCAGGAGCGTTTGCTGTTTCTGCAATCATTACAGCAGTATTCCCTTTGAAAGTTGGGAACATTTCTGAATAATCTACACCTTCAATTTGCTCCATAGCTTTTTGTAATAAAGTATTCTTTACTACTTTAAGCTTTATATTATTTTTAAATGCTTGTCTTCTAAAATCTGAAGTCTGAGCAGCATTCAATCCTTCAAGATTTGCTACATACACTACTTTAGCGTCTTGTAACATATCTTTAATCTCTTGTATTACTAATACTTTTTCTTCTTTTGTCATTGTCTTTCAGATTTTAGTTAACAGATTTAGTATCAATTGCAATCCCCGGACTCATTGTAGAAGAAAGATAGATAGATTTTACATAAGTACCTTTAGCAGCAGTAGGCTTAAGCTTAATTAATGTATGAATTAATTCAGCAGCGTTTTCTTTTAATTTAGCAGCATCAAAAGATACTTTACCAATACCAGCGTGGATAATACCGTATTTATCTACTTTAAAATCAATTTTACCAGCTTTTACTTCTGCAACAGCTTTACCAACTTCCATAGTTACAGTACCAGATTTTGGGTTTGGCATTAAACCTCTAGGGCCTAAGATTCTTCCTAATGGACCTAATTTACCCATAACTGCAGGCATTGTAACGATTACATCAACATCTGTCCAACCGTCTTTTATTTTTTGTAAGTATTCGTCTAACCCTACATAATCTGCACCAGCTTCTTTAGCTTCTGCTTCTTTATCTGGAGTTACTAATGCTAATACTTTAACATCTTTACCAGTTCCGTGAGGAAGAGATACTACACCTCTTACCATTTGGTTTGCTTTTCTAGGATCTACCCCTAATCTAACTGCAAGGTCAACAGAAGCATCAAACTTAGCATAGTTTAATTCTTTTACTAATGCAGAAGCTTCATCAAGGTTATATACCTTGTTTTTCTCTACTTTGCTCGCAACTTCTTTTTGCTTTTTCGTTAATTTTGCCATTTCAATAAGTTTTAAGCGTTAGACGGTTTAGTTCCAGTTACTCTCAATCCCATAGATCTTGCAGTTCCTGCAACCATTGATAATGCAGAATCCATTGTAAAGCAGTTCAAATCAGCCATTTTATCTTCAGCGATTTTTTTCACTTGTTCCCAAGTTACAGAACCTACTTTTACTCTGTTTGGTTCTCCAGAACCTCCTTTTACCTTAGCAGCTTCCATTAATTGGATTGCAGCTGGTGGAGTTTTAATTACGAATTCGAAAGACTTATCTTCGTAAACAGTAATTAGAACCGGTAAAACTTGCCCTGGCTTGTCTTGTGTTCTTCCATTAAATTGTTTACAAAACTCCATAATGTTTACCCCAGCAGAACCTAAAGCAGGACCAACTGGTGGTGAAGGGTTAGCAGCGCCACCTTTCACTTGGAGTTTCACCATTTTAAAGACTTTTTTAGCCATTTTTTAATTTTTAAAAATTTTTAATTTATGAATGTGGAAGCATTTATAAATCAGCAAGTTAGATTATCTCACCTTCCTAACTTACTTTTTGTGGGTGCAAAATTAAGAAAAATTTCTTAACTAACAAGTGTAAATCACTGAAATTTAAAAAGATATTTAGAATTTTTATTAAAGTATAAAATTTAATATTTCAATAATTTTGTTTTTTGAGGAATACTTTAGCGTTTTATACTAAATTCTAATTATTGGTGCATCTGAAAAATTTTTAGAGAAAGATATTATTTAAATTTCCCCCAATTACGAATGATTGATTGCATAATAACATCAAATTTATCAGATAAAGCTGTTACATTTATTGCGAAAGGGGTTTTGTATTTTTCTGTATTTAATGTAAAAAAGTATTTTTGGATTCCTTTTTCTTTATTCTTATAATATTCAATATTTTTAATATGGATTAAGATATGTTTAATACCATTAATCTCCATACTCTCAACCCCTGTTATATCTTTCCAGTAAATTAATTTGTTGGAATACTGAATTATACCTAAATATAATCCTTCTTGATTTATTCTGATGTAAAAATTCTTATTAAAAACACTTTTTATCATAATATACAATAGAACTAATGATACTAAAGCGCCTAAAATACCTGTTAAAAATACGACTAATTTATTTGGCATTAACCAATAAATATATTCAGATGGATGAAATATAAATAATGTACTAATATATCCTGTAAAAATAATAATTACTAAAAGTAACAATGCAATAAATAAATACTTAAACTTATTTTTTTTGAAAATAATTTCTGACATAATCTGAATTGTTATATAATTATTAACTTTGGCTTATCTGAAAATCTACCGCAGCAGATTTACAATCTATAATTCTTATTTATTTCATAAAAATACACTTTTCTAATGAAACCTAAAATTAGCTTCGGGTAAAGTATTGCTTTTCAGAAATTCTTCGTATTCTGGCGAAAGCAATTTTCTTTCGTAGGTAGGTTTTCCGTTTTGTGAGGCCAATCTTATTTTATTTTTGCCATATTTCTTGTTCAGAGAATCCATGGCCTTCATAATCGGAAGGTGTTTTTCTTCTACATCGTCTTCAAAAATATTAATCAATCTTTGATTTTCTGGCACAAAATCAGATACCATTACACCTGCCTTTTTATACAAAAAACCATCTTTATAAATGGCTTCAAAAATTGCATTTGCCGCTTTAGACAGAACAATAGAAGAACTACTTGGGTTAGGCAAAACCACAGAAAATCCGTTTTTGTATTCTGGCAAATCTTTTCTAAATCTGTTCGTTTGCAGAAATACGGAGATGACTTTACAACAACTATTTTGTTTCCTTAACTTTTCGGCACAAGAGAAAGCAAAGGTTTCTACGCGTTCTCTCAGCATTTCTTTATCAGATATCATCTCCATAAAACTTCTGGTAGTAGCAATGGATTGTTTTTTAGAAGGAGAATCAAGTTCTAATTGTTTAATTCCTTTTAATTCATTAATCATTCTCACACCGTGAATTCCCATCAATTTTCTAACCCAAATTTCTGGTTTTTTGAGCAAATCTGCCGCTTTATACACTCCAGCATCTTTCATCTTATTCCCCAATCTTCTACCAATTCCCCAAACATCACCAATCTCTAACCACTGAAGCGCTTTTTCTATTTTTTCTGGAGTATCAAGTGTGCAAACTCCTTGAAATTTTTCTGGATATTTCTTGGCAATTCTATTGGCTACTTTTGCCAATGTTTTGGTAGGCGCAATTCCTATGCTCACGGGAATTTTTGTTTTTTGTAAAATAAGGTCTTTGATATTTTGAGAATACTCTTCCAAATTAAAATATTTGAACCCATGAAAATCTAGAAATAGTTCATCTATACTGTAAATTTCAAAATTGGGAGAAAACTCACTGGCAATCGCAGAAACTTGTTGACTTTTGAAATTATAATATTCAAATTTAGCCGAGAAACATTTCACTCCATGTTGCTCAAATAAATCTCTATACTTAAAGACTGGCGCTCCCATAGGAATTCCTAAATCCTTCGCTTCATTACTTCTAGACACTACACAACCATCATTATTAGACAAAACCACAACTGGAACCTCCTGTAAAGAAGGGTCTAAAACTCTTTCGCAACTCACAAAAAAATTATTACAGTCTAATAGCGCAAACATAATAGAAGAAATTTAGAAGAATTAAACGCTAAAAATGAGAGTGTAAAATTAGAAAGATTGCACGACAAAAGGGGGCATTTTCAGAAAGACTTATCCACAAAAAAAGCCACTCTAATCAGAGTGGCTCATTATTTGGTATTGATAAATTTTACAATTTTTCTACTTGCATGTAAGAAAGTTCCATAGGAGTTTTTCTACCGAAAATCATTACAGAAACTTCTAATTTCTTCTTGTCTTCTAGAATTTTTTCTACAGTACCATTGAATCCATTGAAAGGACCATCAATTACTTTTACACTTTCTCCTACTACGAAAGGAATTTCCATTTCTGTAGCAAATTCAGAAAGTTCATCCATTTTACCAAGCATTCTGTTTACTTCAGATTTACGCATCGGAACAGGATCACCTCCTTTTGTAAGACTTAAAAAAGAAATTACACCAGGTAAATTTTTAATAATATGTGGGATTTCCCCTATCAAATTAGCTTCTACCATTAAGTAACCAGGGTAAAAAGGCTTTTCTTTAGGCACTTTTTTACCATTTCTTACTTGGATTACTTTTTCCATAGGAATAACTACTTGAGTAACATAAGCTTCAAGATTTAATCTTTTAACTTCGCTCTCAATGTAGGCCTTAACTTTATTTTCCTGGCCACTAATAGCTTTTAATACATACCATTTTAAATCGCTCATGGAAAAATTTTTAATTAAAGAAACCTATGAAAATTGCTAATATATTTTTAATAGCTGTGCTAAATAATGAATCTACTCCGAAAGTAAACAATGCTAATATAACAGTAGCTACAGCCACTACTATTGTAGAAGATTGTAAATCAGCCCACTTTGGCCATTCTACTTTATATCTAAATTCTGAATAAGAATCTTTTAAAAAATTGATAAGTGAGTTCATAATTTATATTTGCACGGGCACAAGGATTCGAACCCTGATCAACGGTTTTGGAGACCGGTATCCTACCATTGGACGATGCCCGTAGTTAAAAAAGCTCCGTAAGTTTCCTTACGGAAGCTTTATTTATTTAAGATGATTAATCTAAGATTTCAGTAACCTGACCAGCACCAACTGTTCTACCACCTTCTCTGATCGCAAATCTAAGACCTACGTTAAGAGCGATTGGTTGTAACAATTCTACAGTGATCGTTAAGTTATCACCAGGCATTACCATCTCTACACCTTCTGGTAAGAAGATTTCACCTGTTACGTCAGTAGTTCTTACATAGAACTGAGGACGATATTTGTTGTGGAATGGAGTATGTCTACCACCTTCTTCTTTAGAAAGAACGTAAACCTCAGCTTTGAATTTCTTGTGTGGTTTCACAGAATCTTTCTTAGCGATTACCATACCTCTCTTGATGTCAGTTTTCTCGATACCTCTTAATAATAGACCTACGTTATCACCAGCTTCACCTCTATCTAAGATTTTTCTAAACATCTCAACACCAGTGATAGTAGAAGTTAACTTCTCATCACCCATACCTACGATGTCTACTGGATCACCTGTATTGATAACACCTGATTCAATTCTACCAGTTGCTACAGTACCTCTACCTGTAATAGAGAATACGTCTTCGATTGGCATTAAGAATGGCTTATCTTGATCTCTAACTGGTAATTCAATCCAGTTATCAACAGCATCCATAAGAGCTTCTACAGTTTCAACCCATTTTGGCTCACCGTTAAGTGCACCTAGAGCAGAACCTTGAATTACTGGAGAGTTATCACCATCATATTCGTAAGAAGATAATAAATCTCTTACTTCTAATTCTACTAATTCTAATAATTCAGCATCGTCTACCATGTCAACTTTGTTCATGAAAACAACGATTCTTGGTACGTTTACCTGACGGCAAAGTAGGATGTGCTCTCTAGTTTGTGGCATTGGACCATCAGTAGCAGCAACTACTAAGATAGCTCCATCCATTTGAGCAGCACCAGTAACCATGTTTTTAACATAATCGGCGTGACCTGGACAGTCTACGTGAGCATAGTGTCTATTTACAGTTTCATACTCTACGTGAGCAGTATTAATAGTAATACCTCTTTCTTTTTCTTCTGGAGCAGAGTCAATTGAAGAGAAGTCTTTCATTTCAGCTAATCCTTTCTCAGCTAATACTTTAGTAATAGCAGCAGTAAGGGTAGTTTTACCATGGTCAACGTGACCAATAGTACCAATGTTTAAGTGTGGTTTGTTACGATTAAACGTTTCCTTTGCCATGATTTTAATATTTAATTTATTAACTATTGAAATTTTCAGTGCGCAAATATAGTGATTTTTTGAATATCAAAATCTTTTTATTAAAAAAAATTTCAATATTCAGTTTCAATACGTTTGACGCTATGATATTATCTTATTTTTGAGGGTACAAATTTAAGAATTTATTTTAAATAAAAAAGTCTCTCAAAATATTTTGAGAGACTTTTATTTTGAGCCAACTATGAGATTTGAACTCACGACCTCTTCCTTACCAAGGAAGCGCTCTACCCCTGAGCTAAGTCGGCTTGGAAAAAAAAATCACATACCGCTTATTTGGAATGTGATTTTTTTAGAGCGGAAGACGGGGGTCGAACCCGCGACATTCAGCTTGGAAGGCTGACGCTCTACCAACTGAGCTACTTCCGCAATTTGTGTTTACAAATTATTGTTGGTAAACGGTGAGCAAATTTATGAAATTTTTCTAAACCTGCAAATTAAATTTATAAAAAAGTGGGGAGAGCAGGATTCGAACCTGCGAAGTCGTAAGACAGCAGAGTTACAGTCTGATCCATTTGGCCACTCTGGAATCTCCCCGCTTGTTTTTTATAAATTATGAGCCTCCAGAGGGATTCGAACCCACGACCCCGAGATTACAAATCACGTGCTCTGGCCAACTGAGCTATGGAGGCAAAATTTGAGATTTCAAAAGAACTGTTATTCCCTTTTTGCGAGTGCAAATATAATACAGTTTTTTTGAAATCCACAAATATTTTTTAAAAAATTTTTAATTATTTTTCTATGCCATTTCTTTTTTCTTGATTAACAGTTTCTTAGCAGTATCATAACACTGGTCTAAACTTTCTTCAAAACTAGCACTTGTCTTCTTTACCACAATATCATCACCTGGAACATGTAATCTTATCTCAGCAGTCTTGTTTTCTTTTTCAGAAGAATTCTCTACTTTTAGAAACACTTCGCACTCGATAATTTTATCATAAAAGGTTTCTAACTTATTTAATTTTTTGTCTAAATATTCTTCTAGTGGTGCATGTGGTGTTAAACCGATTGATTGTACTGTAATTTTCATAACGCTAACATTTTTTTTAATTAAAAAAGAAAAACTAATCTTCTTTTTTATAGGCTCTGGGATGAGCCTGATTAAACACTCTTTTTAATTGCTCTATATTGCCATTCGTGTAAACTTGTGTAGAAGCTAAACTAGAATGACCTAAGATTTTTTTAACTTTAGAAATTTCCGCACCATTATTTAAAACATGAGTAGCAAAGCTATGCCTTAAAATATGTGGACTCTTTTTTTTCTTTAAAGTTATAAGACTAAGGTAGCGATTTACCACTGAATACACAAATTTTTCGGATAGTTTTTTTCCATTTTCACGAACGAAAAAATAAATACCAGAATCTTCATTAGGCTTTCTAATTGCTAAATATGCCTGCATCTGTTTTAGCAGATTTTCAGAAATGGGAACTACTCTTTGCTTATTTCCTTTCCCTTTGACAAAGATTTCAGATTTAGAAAAATCTACTTGCTCTAATAATATATTGCAGAGTTCCGATTTTCTCATTCCAGTTTGGTAAAGCGTTTCTATAATAAGCTTTTCTAAAGAATTCTCTGATTCACTTTCTAAAATCTCTCCTAAATTTTTCATTTCCTCTTCAGAAATAGGAATTTGTTTTTCGGCATAAAATTTAAGAGAAGGAATGGTTTCTAATGGTGAAACTTTAATTTCACCTATTTTCAGAAGATACAAATAAAAACTCCTTAAGCTAGAAAGTTTACGGTTAATGCTTCTTTTTTGGATTTTTTTCTCAGAAAGTGAGACAATGAAATTACGAATGATTTTTTTATCTACCTTTTTTAAATCTTCCGTTCCTTCTGTTTCCGAAATGAACAGTAGCAAGTCTTCTAAATCTTTTTTATAACTCACCAGCGTATTCTGAGAATAACGCTTCTCTACAGTAATATAATCTAGAAACTTGTTAATCATGAATTAATAGGTATATAAAACAAAAATCACTTCTCAAATATAAGAATTTGAAAAGTGATTTTGATATTTTTTAAAGAAAAACTAATTAAGCTTGTTCTTCTTTGCTTAATTCTCTTTGCTTATGAGCTGCTTTAAGTTTTGATTGTCTTAAAGTCACAGAAGGTTTTGTGAACTGTTGTCTAGATCTTAACGCTCTTACAACACCAGTTTTATCAAATTTTCTTTTATACTTCTTAAGTGCTCTGTCGATAGACTCTCCGTCTTTTACTGGAATTATTAACATATATTACATCTCATTTTGTGGTTGCAAAAGTATAAAAATTTTTAAACTCCACAAAATTTAATTACAAAAATTAAAAAATTTCTTTGTGAAGCTGTGCTTTATACAAATTTGCATAATATCCATTTTTTGCAAGCAACTCTTCGTGTTTGCCTTCTTCTACTACTTTACCAGAATCCATCACGAGAATTTTGTCGGCTTTTTCTATGGTTGACAATCTATGTGCAATGATAATTGAAGTTCTGTTTTGAGTAATTTTCTCAGTAGCTTTCTGTATCAATTTTTCACTTTCTGGGTCTATAGAAGAAGTGGCTTCGTCTAAAATCAAAATCTTAGGATCAGAAAGATAAGCTCTTAAGAAAGATAATAACTGTCGCTGACCAAGAGAAATACTGCTTCCTCTCTCGCTTACTACAAAGTCATAACCTCCCGGTAATCGCTCAATAAATTCATCTACTTCAATATCTTGAGCAACTTTTTTAATTTTTTCGAGTGGAATAGTATCTCCTAAAGTAAGATTTTCATAAATACTCCCATGAAAAAGGAAAACATCTTGTAGAACTACCCCTACTTTGCTTCGCAAATCGTACAATTCATAATCTCTGATATCAATATCATCCAGTAAAATTTTACCTGAGTTAATATCATAAAATCTTGTAATCAACTGAATAATCGTAGATTTCCCAGCACCAGTAGCTCCAACTATCGCCACTGTTTCGCCCGGATTCACTTTGAAATCGACTCCTTTCAGAACTTCTTGCTTTTCGTCATAAGAAAATCTCACATTTTGGAATTCTATCTTTCCTTCGATATGGTCTTTTTTGATGGTTCCGAGATTCGGCATCGAGTTTTCTTCGTCCATAATTCCTAAAACTCTTTCCGCACCTACCAAACCACGCTGAATATTATTAAATCTATCTGCAATCTGACGAAGCGGACGAATCAACATATTAATATAGGAAATAAACGCAATCACTTGTCCCGGAGAAATATCTCTCGCCGTCAATGCATTATATCCTGCCACAAAAAGAATCAACCCTATAAAAACAGAAGAAATCAGTTCCACCACAGGAAAAAACAATGAAAAATAGAAAACCGTTTTCAGTAAAGCTGCCTTTAAATTGACATTAATATCATCAAATTTCTTAAATTCTGCTTCTTGTCTATTAAAAACTTGAATGAGGGACATTCCCGAAAGTCTTTCTTGCACGAAACTGTTTTGAGTAGAAGTCCAAGCTCTTTCGTCACCAAATGCTTTTCTTAATTTTTTCTGGAAAAATCTTGTAATCACCAACATGATAGGTAAAATGGTAAGCGAAATATAACTCAGCTCGGTATTCACCTGAAACATCGCTACCAAAACGAAAACCACTTTTAAAATATCTCCGAAAACCATCAAAAATCCATCCGTATAAACCGTAGCAATGGTTTCTACGTCTCCTACTGCTCTGGTCACCAAATTTCCGATGGCAGTTTTATCAAAGAAAGCAGTTTTAAAGTAAATAAGTTTATGATACAGTCTTTCTCTAATGTCTCTAATTACATTTTGAGCGATATAATTAGAAAGAAAAACAAGGAAAAAATTCAAAATAGTTTCTGCTACTACCAAGCCAATTAAGAAATAAATATCCTTCATCAAGACATTATTGTCTTTCAGTTTTAAGATATCAATATCTACAATTTGCTGAGTAAGAATAGGTCTATACACCGAAACTATCGCTAAAATAATAGAAATAATTAGGGCTAAAATAAACCACGTTCTAAATTTCATTCCAATGAAAAAAAGACGCTGAATGATATTGCTGGTGGTTGGTTTTTTGTTCATAATTTTTAAAAATCGTATCCTACATCTACTAAAAATAATGCATGAGCTGGTGCAGAAGTTCCTGCAACACCTCTATTTTTAGCTTCTATCACCTTTCGTAAATCTATTGGTTTTAGTTTTCCGCTACCTATTTCTACCATAGTTCCTACAATCGCACGAACCATATTTCTGAGAAATCTATCTGCTGAGATGGTAAATTTAAGTTCATTTCCGTTTTGTTCCCAATTTGCGTGATAGATTTTACAAATATTGGTTTTATTATCCGCTCCCACTTTTGCAAAACTCCCGAAATCTTCGTACTCAAAGAGAATTTTGCACGCTTCATTCATTTTTTCTACATCCAGAGTTTTTCTCCAGTGTTGCCAAGCAAATTTTTCAGAAAAAGGATTTTTCTCCAGCGAAATATAATATTCATACGTTCTGTATTTTGCTGAAAATCTCGCGTGAAAATCTTCTTTTACCTCAAAAACCTTCTTCACAGCAATACTTGGCGGAAGAAAAGAATTCAGTTGATGCACTAATTTCTCAGAAATTTCTCCATCAAAATCAAAATGTGCAAACATTTTTTTGGCGTGAACTCCAGTATCTGTTCTTCCTGCTCCTGTAGTTTTAATTTCAGTTCGTAAAATCGTAGAAAGTGCTTTTTCTAATTCTTCTTGCACAGAAATCTCATTTGGCTGAATTTGATAGCCAAAAAACGTAGAACCATTATAGGAAAACTCAATAAAGTAGCGCAATTTTTATATTTTTGTAGAATTCAACTGCAAAAATACATTTTTTTGAAAAGAATCCTTCTACTTTCCGACACCCATTCTTATATAGACGATAGAATTTTAGAATATGCCAAAAATGCTGATGAAATTTGGCATGCTGGTGATTTTGGAAATTTAGAAGTGATAGACGAACTGAAAAAAGCAGGAACGTTACGTGGTGTTTTCGGGAATATTGATGAGGCAAAAATAAGAGCTGAATTCCCAGAAATAAATATTTTCGAATGCGAAAAAGTAAAAGTAGTGATGATTCACATTGGCGGATATCCAAATAAATATGCACCACGAGTAAAACAAATATTAAAGGAAGAAAAACCTCAAATTTTTATTTCCGGACATTCTCACATATTAAAAGTGATGTATGACAAAGAGCTAGAAATACTGCATCTCAATCCTGGCGCTGCTGGAAAACATGGTTGGCATAAAATGAGAACCATGTTGAGATTTGAAATTAATGGTGAGAAAATTGAAAATTTAGAAGTGGTGGAATTGGGATTAAAATAAACCATTAAGTTTCAATTAAGGAATTAAGAAATTTAAGATGAAAATTCTTCAAATTTTCAAATACTTAATGAAACTTAATATCTCAATGAAAATCTTAATGTTTAAAAATGAAAAATTGTGAAAATAGGAGATTTGGTTTCGGTGATAGATGATGATTTGAAAGGGAAAATTTCTGCTTTCAAAGGAAATTTGGTGCAAATAGAAGACGAACATGGTTTTCATTATGACATTGAAAAAGGCAAAGTCGTACTCCACAATCATAATATTTATGACGATATTTCTATCACTACAAAAAAGGAAACGTCTACCAAAATTTCTAAAAAAAATCAAACTAAACCGCAGTCCATCGATTTACATTTCGAAAAGCTGGTGAATAATCCACAGGATTTTGAATCTTGGGAAAGATTGATGATTCAGCGAGAAAAACTCATTGAAAAATTAGAATATTGCCGAAGCAACAACATGAAAAAACTGAACATCATCCACGGAATTGGAGATGGCGTTTTGCAAAATATGGTGCACGAAGTTTTACAAGGTTTCGCGGGAATAGAGTACGAAGACCATGATTTTTTCTATCACAGCACGGGAAATGTCTTGGTTACTTTTTTGTAGAATAAGGCAGCAATTTGAAATAACTTACCACAAATTTTCCATCCTTCACTTCACCGATGACTTCTGCTTTTTTGATTGCATTGCAAAAACCGTCATCAGCATGAGCGTCTCCGTGTTCATCTATTTTAGTACCTTCTACGAAATAACTTTTCCCGTCAATTCTTACGGCTAAATCACAACCTTTTTTGTCTTTCATTTTGAACTGACATTGTCCACAAGCTGCTTCTACAACTTGCTTCTTTTTCTCTTGAGAAAATCCAAAAGTGAAACTCAAAAGTGCAATAAATAAAACGAGATTTTTCATATTACATTAACTATCTTTCAAAAATAGTTTAAAAATCAATACCTTTGCATTTATTGGTAAAAAACTATGAAAAAACTTTCTTTACTTTTCACCAAAGATGGTTTACAATGGCACATTTCTAAAGGAAAAACAGTGCTAGAAGAAGCATTTCATTTCGTGACAGAAGAAACTTCGCCTCATTTAGTAGAAGAAAAACTAGATGATGTGTTAAAATTTGATGACTACAAAGAAATAGAAGTGATTTCTGCACTCAATCATTTTTCGCTTACTCCAGATACTTTTGCAGAGCACGAATTGGGTTATAAACTGATTTCTTATAACGCTCCTGTAGATGAAGCCAACGAAGAATTGATGCTTTCTGTGAACAAAAAATTTGCAGTGCAATTTTACTACACTTTTCCAAAGCATTTTTACCAAAAAATTAAAGCAAAAAAATTACCTACGAAATTTAATTTCTCTGGCGAAAAATTTTTAAATGCTTTAACTGTTAAAAACCACAAAGAAATTCACATCAATCTATATCATCATCAAGTAGAGTTTTTCGCTTTTGAAAATAAAAAAGTGATTCTTTACAATAACTTAGATGCTGATTCTGAAGTAGATTTCTTGTATTTCATCATGTTTTCTTTGAGCAAAATAAATTTTGGAACCGCAGAAACGTATTTTCATATTTATGGAGAAACTCACGAAAACGAAACCTTTATTTCGGAGTTGAAGAAATTTGTGAAGAACATTAAATTGAAGGATGCTGGATGTTGGATGCTGGATGTAAAATAAGAAACGTAATTATGAGTTTTAAATTTGAAAAGTTAACAATATGGCAGGATTCTATGGATTTTGGTGAAAAAATTTTTAAAATTTCAATCAATTTTCCAAAAGAAGAAACATTCAATCTAACATCTCAAATTAGAAGAGCATCTGATTCTATTGCGCTAAACATTTCTGAAGGAAGTATTTTACAAAGTAATTTAGAATTCAAAAGATTTTTAGGTTTTTCAATTCGTTCGTTGGCTGAAGTTGTTACTTGTCTTTATAAAGCAAAAAATAGAAATTATATTGATGAACAAAATTTCAGCGAATTTTATAAAGAATCATACAAACTAATGAACTCAATGATTGCTTTTAGAAGCAAACTTGATTAACACCCATCATCTAACATCTAACACCCAACAAAAATGTATAGAATTATCTCTGGCAAATGGAAAGCAAAAAGAATTTCTGCGCCGAAAAATTTTGATGTAAGACCTACCACAGACTTTGCTAAAGAAGCACTTTTCAGCATTTTGGCGAACCGTCACGAAGTAGAATTTTGCTCAGTTTTAGACCTTTTTGCTGGAATTGGCTCTATCAGTTTAGAATTTGCTTCTAGAGATTGTAAAAACGTTACTGCTGTAGAAATGAATCCTAAACATGCGGCTTTCATTAATTCTACTGCTGCAGAACTAGAAATGGCGCTTCAAATTAATGTACAGCGTGGTGATGTTTTTGAATGGTTAAAGAAAAACAGAACCAAGAAAACTTTTGACATTGTTTTTGCAGATCCACCTTTTGAATTAGAAGAAAAAAAATACAATGAACTGATTTCTTTGGTTCTCAATAATAATTTCTTAAAAGAAAACGGAACTTTTGTTTTAGAACATCAGTCTAAAATGAAATTAGAGCATCCTCAATTAATCGAAACCAGAAAATACGGAAATGTGAGTTTTTCTTTCTTTGAAACGAAAGAAAATGAAGAAACCTCTGAAGTTTAATTTTCGATTCTAAAGTTTTTTTAGCTCTAGACTAATTTTATTTCCAAAGAATTTTTTCGAAATTTTCTCGAAGTTTTTCGTGATGTCTGAAAGGTAAAAATCGGTATTTCCTTCTTCGTGTTGAGTATTTAGCAAGTCATTTTTACTCAAAATATCCCTTACATAACTCGCCACAATTTTAGGAGAATCAATTACTCTTACTCTGGTTCCGTAATATTTTTTAATCTCTTCAATCAAAAGCGGATAATGCGTACAACCTAGAATAAGGGTTTCTATATCTTTTAACTTTTTGTCGCTCAAATAATTATAAATAATTGCATGTGTAATTGGGTGATTTACAAAACCTTCTTCGATGGCAGGAACCAATAAAGGCGTTGCCAATTCATCTACTTGAATATATTTATTCAGTTTTCGGATGGATTTTCTGTACAAGCCAGAATTTACCGTTGCTTTAGTGGCAATAACTCCTACATTTTGGTGAATTTCGAAAGCTACTTTTTCTGCAACTGGATTAATAACATCAAAAACCAAAGCTTGATTTCCCACCAATTCCTTCACCTCTTGCAAAGCATTTGCTGTGGCTGTATTACACGCAATAACGATGGCTTTACAATTATTTTCTAATAAAAATTGGGTAATCTTTAAAGAAAAACCGATAATCGCTTCTCTAGATTTTTCGCCGTAAGGTAAATGAGCAGTGTCACCAAAATAAATAAAATTTTCGTGCGGCATTAATCGTTTTATTTCTTTGGCTACGGTAAGTCCACCAACACCGGAATCAAAAATCCCTATCGGTTGTGATGATGAAAGATGAGAATAATCTGGTTTCAAAGGCTTGAAATTTTTACAAAAATACTAAAGATTTTAGATTTTAGATTTTAGATTTTAGATTTTTTAAAGAATAAACAGGTCTGAAGCAATTCCATCGGCTAAAAACCAATGTTTTTCTGGAATTTTTAAGTGATTTTCTTCTATCACTAGAATTCCTTCTTCTAATTTTGACTGAATGCTGTTTTTAAAAATTTCTAAAATTTCACCAGAAAATTTTTCGTGGAGTTTTTCTAAATCTACACCCCAAATCGTTCTGAGTCCAATCATGAGCATTTCATTGTACTGGTCTTTTTCAGAAAGTTTTTCGGTTTCTTTTGGAAGGATGTTTTCTGCTAAATTCTTAATATAAATGGTGTTATTAGCAACATTCCAACTGCGCTCGTTTCTACCGTTATAAGAATGTGCAGAAGGTCCGATTCCCAGATATTCTTTATACTTCCAATACGCTGAATTGTGCTTTGATTCAAAATCTTTTTTAGCAAAATTAGAAATTTCGTAATGTATAAAACCGTTGTCTTTTAGAAAATCAGACATGTAATAGAACTCTTTATTTTGCTCTGTTTCTTTCGGTTCTGCGATTTTATTTTTCTTAATCCAAGCATTCAAAGCTGTTTTGGGCTCGATGGTCAATGCGTAAGAAGAAACGTGAGGAACTTGCAATTCTATGGTTTTCTGAAGATTTTCTTTCCAAATTTCAAAATTGGAAGTTGGCGAACCATAAATTAAATCAATACTTAGATTTTCAAAGCCAAAATCTTGTGCTCTCTTGATAGAACTTTCGGCTTCAGAAGCATTATGAGCACGATTCATGAGCTTTAAATCTTCTTCAAAAAAACTTTGCGTTCCTATAGAA